>OUUS01000004.1_pt1 | contig 2516 bp, 2 predicted proteins | sample 1694891 | NCBI WGS metagenome assembly OUUS01 (sample SAMEA3914812, study PRJEB12502) | metagenome | biome: forest; material: soil | place: Canada | collected 2011-07-07 | depth 0.1 m | reverse complement strand
TCCGAGCGGCGTGCCTGCGAGCTCACAACAGCGGTTGGAGATCACCTCGTTTACATTCATGTTGAATTGCGTACCGCTCCCCGTCATCCACACGTGCAGGGGAAACATATCATGATGTTCGCCAGCGAGGATCTCATCACACGTCTGAACTATCAGTTTGTGCCGCTTGTCGTCAAGCCGCCCGCCGGCGTGATTGGCATTAGCGGCGGCTTTCTTCAGGATGGCGTACGCCGCAATCATCTCGCGCGGAATCAGATCCTGCCCGATGCTGAAATGTTCGAGCGACCGTTGCGTCTGTGCTCCCCAAAGCTTGTCGCTGGGCACATCGACTTCGCCGAGGCTATCGGTTTCCTTCCGAATGTCTTGTTGCTTCTTCAACTCAATGATTGCATTCATCGTAATCTCCTTGTCTTTTCGAGAAACAGTGTCGCGGGCTGTTCAAAACGTATGAACACCCCAAGCTAGGGAGTGATTCGGGATATTGTTCATCTGCTCATTGCTGCAAAGGGTCGTAGGCAGGATGGCTGCAGACCAAGGATGCAGAAGCGATCGGTCGCTTTTTTTTGCAGCGCTCAAGTGGTTCAACGGCGAGGCTCTTCTACCTCGCCAAGGGCACACATCAGGACAGAACGCGCCTCCTGGCTCGGCAGAGTATCACATCAGCGACTGAGGATATTTCAAGGCACTTCCAAAGAAAAGTGGCCGTCTGTGGAAATCGACTCCTAAACCGAAGCCGTCGCTACTTTGTAAAGATGCTGTGCTTTCTTCGGCACGAACTGCAACTCGCTGAACCAGCCTTCTGCTCTCTGCTGCTCTCGGCACGTGTCGTCCAATTCGACAACTTTGACGTCCACCGAATCATCGAAATCCGCAACACCGGGGTCGTTGAATGCGAGATGCCCGTTCTCCCCGATACCCATAAGACATAGCTGGAGTTCGATTTCGCGCAACATGCGCGTGCACACCTATCCGGATCCTCGGTGCTTCCGTCAATGCCATAAAACCGCCTCATGCCGACGCGGCCCGTCAGGTGCCGCGCCAGATAATGACGGAAGGAGCCTGGATGATCAGGGCTCAACCCGACGCACTCATCCAGGTGCAGCCCCACGATCTTCTCCCACGAAACGTCTTCCGAAGCTATCAGGGCATCCATCGTCGAAAGTTGCGAGGCGCCCGTGGCGAAAACGACTCCAAGCATCCCTCGTCCCGGCTCAGGTCACGGATCAAGCGAGCCGCTTCCCTTTGCTGCTGCATAACCTGCTGCCCAGGCATCAGGATAGATTTCCACGTTCAGATGGCCCACCGTCATGGGCCATAGATCGCTTCTGCTGTCACCGGAATATTTCCTAAAAGCGAAGGGTTTCCGGCCAGTTGGAGTGCGCGCGGCGCGCCGGCGGTTCCATTTATCCCGGTTCCGGCTGTGCCTGTCACATATCCATAGCTCGCGCTGGTCAGGCTTGTCGTCGGATTGGCGAATACGGGATGGTTGAAAGCGTTGAATGCATCCACGCGCAGTTCAAACGATAGCGAATCGTGAATCGGGATCGTGCGAAAGACCGAGGAATCGAACGTAAAAAGGCCAGGACCACTATAGATGTTGACCCCGCTATCTCCCAAGGCAATGCCGGATGGCTGAGTGAATGAGGTGGTATCAAACCATGGCTTCGTTCCGATCCCATAGAGCTTCTTGAACGGTGCTACCTGATTTGCGAGTTGGCTTGAGCCTGGTGCATTGAGCTGATTGGCATTTGCCAGAACCGTCAATGGAGTGCCAGTCTGCACATGCAGGATGCCGGCAACCTTCCATCCCCCAATTAATTTGCCGGCCCACCCATTCTGCAGCCATGCCTGCCCAGGGCCGAAGGGGAGATCATAGATGAAAGACTGCGCATAGGTAAGAGCGCTCGTATAACTCGCGGGGGAATAATTGCGGCGTAAATCGATGTAATATCCAATGCCGCCGTCAGAGACTGAGTTCGACACCCATCCCATGGCTTTTTGCCAGGCAAAGGATGAAGTCCACGCAACACCGTGCGAAGACCGATGATCCAGACGCAACTGCAAAGCGTTATAGTTTGAGGTCGTTCCATATCCAAGCAGATTCGTGGCTGCGGTGCGGCCAAATGTGGCGTATTCCGGTTGACCGGAGGCGCCCGCACCTGGAATTAAGCCGGCATTCAGGTTATAGCTGGCTGGAATTTGGCGTCCTTCGTTACCGAGATAGGACATCGTACCAACCCAATTCATGCCCAAATTTTGCTCGATCGTAAGGTTATAGGACATAACATAGGGGTCTTTGTAATTTGTGTTAACCACATTCCATGTGGAATTGATGGCCGCATTCGGAAGTATGCCATCGGTTGGGATTGGCACCGTCGTTGCAGCGGGGAAACCTTGAGCCATCGTCTCAGGAACCCCGGAATCGTTAAGCGCCGGATTATAGGAGTTCAGTGGACTGAAGGTGATATTCGTTTGAACCGGATAATTGTAGGCGTAGCCAAGTCCCTGCCAGGGGG
>OUUS01000005.1_pt1 | contig 4190 bp, 5 predicted proteins | sample 1694891 | NCBI WGS metagenome assembly OUUS01 (sample SAMEA3914812, study PRJEB12502) | metagenome | biome: forest; material: soil | place: Canada | collected 2011-07-07 | depth 0.1 m | reverse complement strand
TTGATGCAGCATTATTTCCTGCGCTATTCTTTGGTCGCCGATCATTTGCAATATCTGGCCGGCATGGGACCGCTGGCGCTGGCGGGTGCGGGCCTGGCCCGGCTTTCGGATTCCTTGATTCCCGGCAAACCTGGCTGCAATCGAGTCTTTGCGTCCTCCTGTTGCTGGTCCTCGGAACGTTAAGCTGGCAGCGGGCGTGGGTCTATGTGAGCGAAGAGACGCTCTGGACGGATACGCTGGCCCAAAATTCCAAGTGCTGGATGGCGTACGATAATCTCGGCTCCGTTCTTTCCCAAAGGGGACAGATCGATGCGGCGATGGTCCAGTTCCAAATGGCCCTGGATATCAATCCCACGGATGCTTCGGCGCTGAATAATCTTGGCCTGGCTTCTTTTCAAAAGGGGCGCGTCAACGAGGCGGTGAGCCAGTACAAGTTGGCCCTGCAAAACGATCCCAACTTCGACGAAGCCTATGACAATCTCGGCAATGCCCTCGTCCAAAAGGGGCGGATCGACGAGGCGATTGCCGACTACCGAAAGGCCTTGGAAATCAACCCCAACAATGTCACGGCCCGAAATAACCTTGGCTTGATTCTCTTCCAAAGAGGGGATTGAGGAACAAGGCTCTTTTCAGCCTTGGTCATCCTGAGCTTATCGAAGGATCAGTTCAGTCTCCCCCGATTTCAATGGGCAACGGAACTGATCCTTCGACAAACTCAGGATGACGGAGTTTTTATGAGAAGGGCTTTCGCAGAGATCTCAAGCTGTCGGCAGACTGGCGGAGGTAGACTTTGAAAGTGCGGATTTATGGTATAGGTTGATAGAGAAAGGATGGTTGGCCCATGAAGAATGATCCTTATATTGTGACGGCATTTCTAAAGGCGAAGGAGATGGAGAATTGGGCGGCGGATGGGACGAATCCCGTTGTAACCATTTCCCGGCAGATGGGCGCCGAAGGCGAGCCGATTGCCTATCGGACCGGGGAAATCCTGACCGAGATGGGGCATGGGGAGCATCCCTGGGTTGTCGTGGACAAGGATTTGGGCGAACGGGTGATTGCGGACCAGCATTTGCCGAAGCGGATAAGCCGCTTTTTTAGCGACGAGCAAACGTTGTCGATCGAGGAACACATTGAAGGGATTTTGGGCATTTCTCCTCGCGGCGCCACGATGGTCGAGACCATGGTCCGGACGATCGTCCAGTTGGCCCGGATCGGGCAGGTCATTCTAATCGGGCGGGCCGCCCCTTTGATCACGGCCGCATTTCCCCGCGCGGTGCATGTGCGCATCATTGGTTCGTTCGACCGGCGAGTGGAACGGATCGCGGAGAGCAAGCAATGTTCTTTGGACGAAGCGGCCCATGAAGTAAGAACGATCGATGATCAACGCCGCCATTTCGTGTCGTCCTATTTTCACGCCGATGTGGCCGATACGCAGCATTACGACATGATTTTCAATACGGACCGGATTTCTGTCGAGGAATGCGCGCGCTTGATCGCGCAGTTGGTTTCGTCTCCGGATTTCAGGAAGGAGAAAGCTCGGAAGCTTCAAGAGTTGCGTCACCAGGTTTTGGGTTAAGCATTTAACGCATGGAGAAATAAGAAATGCCCTCTCCGATCCTATTTGCCATCAGTGTCTTCCTCTTCATCCTTTCCATGATCGGAGTGCAGGAATGCTTTTTTGCGAAGCATTGGAGACGTTTTTTCCTGATTCTCGCCTGCGCCATTATCAGCGGGTCGATCATGTCCGTGCAGATGTACCAGTGGATGGTTCCCGCGCCGGAGCGTGATTTACCCATCGTCGTCCGGCAGCCGACCACGCCGCTGTAAGTTGTACGAACCTTAGCGTAGTGTCCGCAGGTAGCTCACCAGCGACTCGATTTGCCGGTCGTTATATTTTTTTGCGAAGGTGGGCATTTCGCCTTTGATCCCTTTCTTGATCGTCGCGGTGATACGGGCGTTGCTGATGGTGAGGTTATGCAGGTCGGGGCCTTCATCCCCGTGCGCATCGTCGCCATGACATTGGGAGCAACTCATCTCGAAAAATTCATGCCCTTGGATCGCGAGTTCGGAGGACGCGGAGGTTTCGAGGGATGTTTGCCGGGAGGATGCTGTGGCCGAGGCGGAGTCGGAACTCGTCATCATTTTAATGGGCGTCGCCGCCAGCCACGCGCTTCCGACGGAAAGCAGAGCCGCCAGCAAGGCCCATCCGAACGCCCTTTTTTCGAGGGAGAGCTTCATGGTGGGCTAGGAATTCAGGAGCAATTCTCCACCCCAATATCCGGCCCCGGCCATCAGGCCTGCCGTGGCGAATTGCAGGACAAGATAGATGGTGAAGCTGCGCGGCGAGGCCTTATCACTCACCAGCGCACGCCACACGCCCAGACCCACCAACCCGGTAAACGCAGGCCAGACAAAGAGGTGATGGAAGAGCAGGGCGTCGTGTCCGAGGACTTCCCCCTTCGTCATGAAGAGCCCGGAAAGCACGGCGGGAAACGTGCCAAGCGCTCCCAGGATGATCGTAAAGTACCCGGCGGCGTGCAACTGTGCCTTGCGCGGGGACGCCTTGGGCCAGAAATAACCCAAGCCATCGAACAAGGCGGCAGCCATGGCCAGCGCCACCGGGAAGTGGACGCTGGCCCCGTGAAGTTTCGGCCAAAGAGCAGGATCGATCAACATGGCGGAGCAATGCGTAAAGTTTTCAGGCCAACGTCGAATCGATGAGGGCCAGATGATGATCGACCTCCGTGTATTTCACGCTGGTCAAGCCCAAGACGCTGCGCAACTGATCGGCGGGAACCACCATGGGGCCTCCCTTGGGCGCGGAGCCGGGTGCGGGTTGGGGGAAGGCGGTGGAACGCGCGGTGTGAAATGTCATGTTTCCCTCGATCTTTTGCACGGTCTGGTGAATGTGTCCGTTGAGGATCGTCACCGAGCCAAACCTCTTCAGCAGGTCGAGCGCCTGGGCGCCGTCCGTGGTGCCCCAGCCCCATTTCGCATAAACTTCCCAGAGTGGGACATGGGCAAAGACCACAATGGGGGTGCTGGTTGAAACCGAGGCGAGATCCTTTTTGAGCCAATCGAGTTGATCCTGGCCAAGAGTCCCCAGGCTTTGCTCCGATTTGCCGAAGACATTGACCAGGCCGATAAAGTGGACGCCCTTCTGGTTGAAGCTGTACCAGCCGTTGCCCAGGGTTCCCTTGCCGAAACGGTCCAGGTACTGCGCGCCGTTGTCGCTCAGGATGTCGTGTTCGCCGGGCACATAAAAAACCTGCGCGGCTTTGGATGTCTTGAGCATCTGCTCGACGGTGTCGAACTCGTCGGCTTGGGAGAGATGCGTCAGGTCGCCGGTGTGAAGCATGAACTCGGGCGTCTTCGATAGCGCATTGATCCGGTTGATCGCTTCCTGGAAAGTGCCGGTGACATTGGTGTTCGCGGGCTTGTTGAAACCGATGTGGCTATCGCTAATCTGGACGAAATTAAGTTCCGCTCCCGCGATGAACCCCGGGTTGGCCAGGGCATCTCCCAAAGCTCGCGAGGTGAGGATGCCGCTGGAGATGGAGCAGACCACCGCAGTTCCGGCCCAGCCCATGCATTTGAGAAAGCCCCTGCGGTCAATGCCATCGCGGCTGGTGTCGTGTATAATAATATCATTATTTTTCATAAGCTTTTATCCTGGTTTTTAGGGGTTGGATGTCTGGGAAAGTGAAGGCCTGTCATGACCTTCCTCATGCCATACCTGCCGCCAACCGCATTTATTCCCTGAAAACAAAAATGAGTAGTTTGTGCTCCCATCCATGATTCTGTTTTCACTGTCGTTCCTAGTCCGCGCGAAAGGGGTTATCGCTGGACTGATAATAGTCGCGGTCGATTGGTGACTCGTCCTTCAGGGTGTGATGGACGAAGAACTGATGATCTCGTCCTGGATGTACGAGTGTCACTTCCGGAAGAGACACACACGCTGGGGCTCGCCCCTGCGGGAAGAAGCAAGCCAGGAGGAGGATCAGTCCCACAGTCTTGACTGGCGCGTTTTTCGCTGTGCGCAGGGCAAGCTTTCGGGAGTTGAAGCAGACCCTTGCCGTGCCGGCGCAGCCCTTGCACTTGGAGCAGCTACAGCGGTTGATGGGATCGCGTTCGGTGTTTTCTACAATAATCTCGTTGTTGTTCATGTGATTTTGTTCTGTTTGCGGGCT
>OUUS01000015.1_pt1 | contig 6060 bp, 5 predicted proteins | sample 1694891 | NCBI WGS metagenome assembly OUUS01 (sample SAMEA3914812, study PRJEB12502) | metagenome | biome: forest; material: soil | place: Canada | collected 2011-07-07 | depth 0.1 m | reverse complement strand
TCAAACCGCGTTGATGACCTGGATTTAACGACGCATCGTGAATTAATCGACCTGTTTTCCGCCTATGGCTTTCTAAGGCTGCCTGATCATCGCATCGTGGTATTTGAGCGGCCAGGTTTCAGAAAGAACGGCATGATCTATGTTATTCAGGGGAACGACGGTCAGTGTTTTGGATACTTATCAAGGTGCTACGCCTCTCCCAAAGAATTCGTTCAACGCCTTGGCCAGGGGTTTCCCGACGTGCCCCATGAAGAGGATTATCAGGTTCTCACTGACAGTGAGATTGGTCCTTCTGAATATGAATTGGACATCCGTGGGTTGGAATTACAATCGATCCAAAAGGCGTTTGCGGTCAGCGGCAAGCTACCGATTGGGGCCGATGCAGCTTACGCCAAGGTTCAAGCGGCAATTGAGCATCTCGACGCTCCAGGCACTTGGCGTGTAGAGAAAGGCGTTCGCGCAAGTGACGGCAGCACGCCCTACTACATCTTTACGTGTATCTATCAGAAGGAAGGGCCTGAAATGGGAGACTCGATGTTTGCCTATGTTCTCCTCGATGGCAGCGTTTTGGCGCCAACCAAGCATCCACGACCGCCGGGTGCGTAGGTGAAACCTCAGCCTGGCTGGATCGAGCTGAACGAAGCCGGGGTCATGTCGGCAAAAGCGGGATGGGGTCGCATCCACGTCAACCGCATCCCGGCTGAAAAGGCCCTCTACATGGGCAAGTACCTGAGCAAAGAAGACCGCGCTCCCTGCCTCAAAGGCTGGCGTCTCTGGGCTGCGTTCGGTCCATGGGAATCCACCAAGGTGAAGGATGTCCAGTTTGAAAGCGAGTTCGGAAAGATCATCCGTGGGCTTATCGCCACCGGCAAGGGCAACAGCTACTTCACCCCGGTTAGCTCTGGCCGATGAAATTTATTTCAAAAGATTGTCGGAGACCGAGTGAAAGCCTAATCTGACCATCAGTTTCAAAACGGTATGTTCTCGAAACAGCTAGCTCATTATTTCGAAGTGCCTCTAAAAGCGGACTCCGTTGAATCCCCGATTGTAAAATACAGTCAAGGCCTCACCTGCATAGACTTCCAGACCGTTGATGAATCTTGGGGACGCGTCACTTTCGAAAAAATAGATGCGATTAGAGTTTGTCGAGGTGAATCGGATCCGTATCCGCGAGCAACAAAAAGCAATGATGGTTATAGTTGGGTCTCCACTGTATCAAATTCAGAATGGCTTCGGGAGCGCTACGAGTACGAGAAGAAGCACTATGGCTCATCTTATGAATTTAATGGAAATGTCGAAGAGATGCTTTCGGATTTTTCGCATTACGTCTTCGCATTTCACGATCAATTCGTAGAGGTCATAAGTCGCGGTATTTGGTTTGAAGCGTCGGATCATTTTCTCGGTGATCAGCACCCGGATACAATCCATCCTTTATCCCCACTGTCCGAATCCGCAATAAGCGAACGCTTCCAAGCTCACAACATTTCCTGTCAGGTCCGTCGCAATCCATTGTCCATAGATGCCCTTGAGAATAATGCTAAGTACTGCTCCCAGACTATTCTTCAAATCGGCACCGAGTTGGATGGTCAAACCAGCAACCACTGGACCCTTTCTTTCCGCATAAGAAATGGAGAGAAAAAAATCTCGTTACGAAGCTACTTCGGCAAAGAAGTTGAAACCTTCAAATTCGTCCCTTCGCTTAACGACATTCGACCGACAATCGACGCTTGGCTTTCCGAAGTCCATCAACGTCGCGTTAAAATGGGTAAGGCTTAAACTGGTTTCAACAGCCGGAGCATGAGGGTGGAACCCTCGTTACGAACGAGACGCTGTGCCAACTGAGCAATATATAGACCGGCAACTTCAGCTTGTTCCTTGTACGGCTGGTGTTTCGCGGCTCGGCGTCGGCAGAAACCACCGTCTCAAAATGTCGTCCCACCTAAGCGAGTAAGTCGGAAGAATGGTGGCGAGTGCTGAGGCGGCCAGTAAGCATGTACCGAAGCAGGGGAGACCTGGAAAGGTGGGGATAACTCCTAAAAGCCAGCCCACCGGCAAATAAATGAAGGCGAGAAGGGCGGCGGCGAGCAGTCTGGTTTCTGCCAGGCTGAAACCGACAATGGCAAAAATGAGTATGTCCTGATAACTTCCACGGGTAGCAATACCGAAGACATCGCTCCAAAAAAACCAACCCACCATCCCCATAAGCCGGATGACCGTAGCGGTATGGAGAGTCATCGCCAACCATCCCAAGTAGGCGCACCCCAATAGCAGGGTCAGAATAAAGGGGGAGAAACGGGGAAAGCCGGTTTTCCGTAACAAGTGATAGAGGGTGAAATCGGACATGGCGATGGGGTTCGACGTCTCCATGAGAGTGGAGGGCATACCCTCAATTTGCGGCGCTTCTTTCTGTTCAACCGGGCTCAGGTCTCCGTTACTGTAATAGACCGATATCTCTTTCATGGCCGAAAAATAGTCGACCCAGCATGTCCTGGAAATGCACATGGGCAAAATCACCAGGAGGGAAAGACTCGCGACCAGGAATCGAATGTGTTCTCGATAATGCAGGAAAAGAAACGGAACCAAGATCAGGAACTGGGGCCTGATTGAGATCAGAACGCCGGCAAGCAATCCCGCGAGCAAGGCGCGCTTTTTGTCTGACCTCAAAACGCAAGCCAGCCACGCGGAAACAAGAAATAGCATGAGAACGTAGTATTGACCGCGGTCCGTGTGCGCTCGCCAGGCATTGGTAAAGGATATCCCGGCTAAAAAAAACACGAGTAACAGCCGTTGTCGCGTGCCAGAGCAAAACCGAGCGCAGATGAAGCCTGATCCCAAAAGAAAAATCCATTCCAGGATAAGCCAGACAAACTGCGTGGCGCGATAAGGCAGCAATGCCAGCGGCTCGTACATGACTAGCATGGTCGGTGTCACGGTCGTACGGCTAAATGGCTTGAGCGGATTTCCGAGCGGATCGTTCCATGTTTCCGGGTCCGTCGGGCGCCAGTGATAGCGGTAGGGATTCACTCCGGCAAATAGTAGTCGGCTGCCTACAATACGATTCCTCAAATCGATGTTCCCGCTCGTTCGTACGAGCTCGAGATCATAAAAAAAACTGATCAAAATCGATAGACCTGCCAAAATCCAGAGCGTTTTGATTGAAAACATGTTGTGTAGGATGATTAAGGAGGGCGATGTTCCGTGAAGTCGAAGTTGCCTCCGCCGTTCAACGAGCGCCTTCTAAAACGTCGAAATGCCCAGCATGCCCGTATCTCCACTGCGTCCGAATCCCCTCGACCGTTGCGGATCGTGCAAGGTGATTGCCGTGTGCAGCAACCGCAACCGGTCCTTCACTGCGATCCGCAAAAGGACCAGATTCAATCCCTTGGGTAATTCCGCCGTCGCGCTCGCCAGTAGATCGCGATAATCGGTCACGGCCGATTCGATCAAATAAGTCGTTTCCACGGAGTAAGCCTCGTAATCGAAGACGCTATACTCTTTCAGTACACTCTCGTTGAGATAGTGCTCCAGCTTGCCTTCCGGCCGTATGGCCTCTCGCAAAGAGATCTCCAGGATCAGCAGGAACCGTTGTCTCCGTTCTTTATCCATTCGCCTAAACTGTAGCAAACGCCACTTCGGGCAATAAAAAACCGAATCATTCTGAAGTAATTAATTCGCGATATTCTCTATCATTGCATGCCAATCGACCGGGAGGCGTTTGGCGAGCCGAATCCTCTCGGCCCCCTGCTCCAGTAACTCCCTTCCAACGATGATCACCGCTGAAACCACCGGTGGAATTCGCTTGGTAACGACGAAAAATCAGCGAATCTCAACCCTCGCCCAGACTCCTCTTCCGCGACACTTTTCCCTCTCATCATGGCTTCCCCGCAACCCGAGATTTCGCCGGATCCGATTGTCGACGTCCACAATCCCGAACACATGAAGATCGGGACGCTGGTCTATACCAAGGCCGGCTTGATCGCGCTCTTCGCTTTCCTTCTCTGGGGCGACTTTTGCTTCAGCCTCATGGAAACGGTGATACCCAGCATCCTGCCGCTCGAGCTCAATAAACTGGGCGCGCAACCCTGGGCGATCACGCTGATCTTTACGTCGATCCCGAACTTGATGAATACCATCATCAATCCCATCGCCAGTTTCCGCAGCGACCGGCTCCGGACCAAGTGGGGACGGCGCATTCCTTTCCTCGCCACCTCCAGTCCCTTCGTCGTCCTCTTCCTGATCCTGCTGGGCTATTCGGAACCGATCAGCCGTTTTATCCATCAGTCCCTGTTGGGCGGTAAGGGCTCCGATCTGACGGTTGTCTTGACCGTCGTCATCATTTTCACCGTTGGTTTTCAGTTCTTCAACCTGTTCATCACCTCGATCTACTACTACCTCTTCAACGACGTGGTGCCGCGCGCGTTTCTCGCCCGGATGATGGCGCTCTTCCGCATGGTCGGAACCGGCGCCGGGGCCTTCTACAGCTACTTTATCTTTCAATACTCGGACACCCACATGCCGGAGATCTTTCTCGGCGCGGCGTTGCTTTATCTTTTGGCCTTCGCCCTCATGTGCTGGAGGGTGAAGGAAGGTAACTATCCACCGCCGCCCGAAAACCTGGGTAACGAACAAGGCTTCATCGCCTCCATCAAAACGTACGCGGCCGAGTGCTTCACCCATCGTTTCTACTGGCTCCTGTTTCTGGCTAATGCCTCCTGGGCCATGACTTGGGTGACCGGTCCTTTCAATAATATCTATCAAACGCAGGTCTTGGGATTTGATCGCGCCTTCATTGGTCACGTCGGGGGCATCGCCGCCGTGGTCAGTCTCGTTCTGCTTTTCCCGGCCGGATTATTGGCGGATCGATTTCACCCGCTGCGGATCAATCTTCTCGGCATCGCCTGCGGCTTGGTCCTGGCTCCTCTCGGCGTGATCTTTCCCTTCGTGCGCGCGGGCTTGTCGCTTCATACCGCCCACATGGTCCAGATTGCGTTGAGCGCCATCAATCTTCCCATCAACACGCTGGCATCGGCCGGCGAAGTGGCTCTGTTCATGCGTCTGTTGCCTCAGGAGCGCTACGGTCAATTTTCTTCCGCCAATGCCCTGATCCGCTCAATCGCTCTCATTTTTGGAGGCTTCGCCTGCGGCGCTTTCTTTGGTTATGTGCAAAGATTCGGCACCGTCCCCAATTCCTGCTACCGCTTCCTTCCCCTCTGGAACATGACCTTCCAGGCCGGGTATGTCTTCTTCATGTACCTGCTCTACCGCGAATGGTTGAAGCTCGGAGGCCTGAAAGGCTACGTTCCACCCAGCGCGAAACCACCCAAGGAAGTCGTCTCCGCCCTCCAGGGCTGACCGGGAAAAGGCGCTAATCCTCGGCGTGTTGCCACGATTTCTTTAAACGGGCCAGGGCCTGGTGATGCAGTTGGGATATCCGCGAAGGATGCACGCCGATTTGGCGCGCAATATCCTGCAGGGGAATATCCTTGAGATAATGGAGGATAATGATGGTCGCCTCATTTCGAGGCAGCTTTCTGATGCACGTGCTCAAGGTCCGATGATCCTCCGCGGAAAGCGTGGAGGCATCGGGGCTGATGCTGATGGGATCAGGAATTGTTTCCGTCAGGGGCAATGATTCCTCCTCCCCCGTCACATCCCGAACTTCATCCAGTGATACGATTTGATGCGACCGGAGTTGCTCGCGAAGTTCCAAAAGATCGCTGATCTCTATTTTTAAAACCTCCGCCAATTCAGCCGTCGTCGGCTCCCGTTGCAACTTGGCCGCCAGGGATATGGCTGCAGTATGAACCCGTCGCTGATTCTCGCCCACAGAACGGGGAGCCCATTCCATCCGGCGCAACTCATCCAGGATCGCTCCTCGAATGCGCATCGCACAAAACCCCCTGAAAGAAGCGCCCTTCGTGGGATCATAATGTTCCGCTGCGTGGCAGTAGCCGATGATCCCTGCACTTTGCAAATCGTCTCGTTCAAAGCGGGCAGGAAGTTTCGAAATAACTGTTTGGGCAAAATGACATGCCCACCGGTATGAACCAAGGGTAGTAG
>OUUS01000010.1_pt1 | contig 6720 bp, 4 predicted proteins | sample 1694891 | NCBI WGS metagenome assembly OUUS01 (sample SAMEA3914812, study PRJEB12502) | metagenome | biome: forest; material: soil | place: Canada | collected 2011-07-07 | depth 0.1 m | reverse complement strand
GTCTTGGGCGGATTGCCGCTGCCATGGCCTTCGTGGGGATGATGATGGTGATGTTTGCTCATGAAAATATCCTCAAGAAGAAGCTGCGTCGCCGATGCGTTCTTGATATCAGCTGACGTTACGCTTCCTTTCTGCGGATGACCAGTGCGACGCCCGCATTCTCATCCCAGACGGTGAGGGGAGGGCTGCCGATGGTGAAGTCTTCCCCGGTTTTCTCGGCATCGCCCACGAGAAGATTTCGCGCATTCCGCGTGTCATACCATTCGAAGTGATACTCCCCTTCAGGCAACGCGATGCGGACCGATTTAGCACTGCCCTCATACCAAAAATAAGCGAGATATTCCTGCCCTGGATTCGCAATCAACCGCCAATGTTTGGCGGGGCCTTGGGTGATCAGCGAATCGAACAACTCGTTCTTCTCATCGACTGGCTGTAATTCTGCGAACTTCATCGACCCGGCAATCGTGCGGAGTGCCTTGAAGCGCTCCGCCGATTTGATCCAGCGTGGGTTGCCGGCTTCCGGCGGAAACTCGGTGTAGGAGTTGTGGCTTCCAGCCATGAACTGGCCCCAGTTGCTGCGGGTGATCCGGGTGGCCCAAGCGTCATCGTCCAAGGCCGGACCGGTGACGCCGTGCCACTCGCCCTCGTTATTGGCGAGAGGCTTGCCGAATTGGTGGAGGGGTCTCGCGGTGTTCGCTATGACGAGGGGATCGTCTCCGTACCAATGAAAATTCAGGATGTCGATGAAGGGCTTGCTCTGGAAATTTTCCACGCCAATAGCCCCGCTCTGTTGCCAGCCGATTTGATGCGCGTGCACCCCGACCATGCGTTGGGAATGGGTCTTCAGATACTCCGCCCAATGATTTTGCCAGTCCGCGACCTGAATGTTGCCGGCCACTTCGTCCTTCTGTTGTCCGAAGGGGACGAACTCATTGAACAGCTCATAATAGACATTGGGAAACTCATCGAATTCCTCGATCACCTTGTCGATGTACGCCTGCTGATAATCCTGCAAGGTCTTGCCGCTGGTCGAGCGCTCGGAATGGTTGAGATCGAAGAATTCTGGCCAGAAATCATCGTTCGCGTTGGTCGTGAAAGCGCCGTTGACGTTGAATTTACTGTTCCATTCCGGACGGAACAATTCATCCCGCCACCAGTAATGGCTTGGTATATCGCGAACATGGAAAGGATGAGGGAAATCCTTCACCCACTCCGCAAACAAGCTGATCTCGACGATGAAATTTCGCTCGAGTGCCGCTTCGCAAAAGTCCCGCATCCGGTTCCAATAGGCATCGTTCCACTGGTCGAGATCCCAGCGCATACCGCACCATCCGCCGGGGCCGGGCACCGGTTTCCAGGGCCTCATAAAAACTTCCGGCGGACCGGTCCAGACCCCCATCCAGGAATGGCCCCACAGCCGGATTTTGTTGAAACCGTGCCGGACAAAAAGATCCAGCATCCCGTACAAATCGAAGCGCGTATCCGCCACCAGCGTCTCGCAATCGATCGAACTGATAAACACCGGCTGGTCGTTATAAAAGAAACGCCCGCCCCGACATTGCAATCCGGTTCCCATGGAACCTGCAACCTAGGCAAATCCAGGATTTCTGGCGATAGCTAACCAGACAATCTTCCCGAAGCCCTTTTGCATTAATAATGCCTTGAGGGAAAGGCATGACTCCCTCTCGATTTTCGTCGGTTTAGCTTAGCGGTAGAGCAGAGGTTTACAAAACGGTCGCTTTGCCTTTCACATCTCTTTACATCTCACTATGTTGCCAAATGGCGAGGAAAGATATCCGCCCCCTATCTTAAATATTAATTACAATCCCAAACTATATCATCCCTTGACATTTTCCGCACTCAAGATAACAAGGAGCTTCATCAACGATGAAAATCCTCTCAACTGTCTATCATTTGAGCACCGCTGCCATCCTCTTCGGCGCATTTAGCTGCTTCGCGTCCCAAAGCGTCCAAGCCCAAATCTTTTACGTCACGGATTCGAACGGCTTGGTCAACACCTATGGGGCCTCGGGAGGTTCTCCGACGACCTATTCCAGCGGTTATTCGTATCCGACCGGCATCGCCGTTGATAGCGCGAACGACGTGTTCGTGGCGGATCCCTCGAATGGCAACATCTACGAAATCCCCTCGGGAGGCGGGCCGGGCACCCTTTTTGCCAGCACGGGGGCGGGAGCCGATGTTCTTTCGTTTTACGACGGTAATCTTTATGCGGGAATCAACAATGCCGTCCTGAAATATGATTCATCTGGAGTAGCCACCACCTACGCGCCCGGCCTCTACTCCACCTTCGGTATGGCTTTCAATCAATCCGGTGTTCTGTTTGGGGAGATGTATGCCTCCGGTAGCATCTACTCCGTCCCAACTGGTGGAGGGGCGCCAACATTTTTCAGTAGCAGCAACATCAACAACCCGGCTGGAATGGCTTTCGATAGTAACGGCGATCTCTTCGTCGCTAACGGCGGTTTCTCCGGTAGCGGCTCCATCGTCGAGTTCGCCTCGGTAGGAGGAGTTCTCTCCACCACCAGCACCATCTTCACCACCAACGTGAACAATCCCATTGGCTTGGCCATCGACAGCCAGAACAATATCTACGTGACGAGTGCGGGCGGCTCCAACGAGATATACGAATTCACCCCTGCTGGCGTCCGCTCGAACTTCGCCTCATCGGAAAGTGGCGGCCAATACATCGCTATTGCTGCCTCCACGCCTGAGCCCTCCACTTGGGCTCTCCTTGCTCTTTCTGCTATCGCTCTTGGCACCCTGCGCCTGCGCCGCCGCGCCTAACCCCTTGCTATGTCTACCACACGTCCTGAGGTATTGAAGGAGTAGTACGATTTCTTGGAGCAAATCCGCAAGGCGCGTTGGACATACGTTCTCGAAGTGCAAAATCGGTTGATGAATTGGCTCTTTGCGATTCCCGGAGCAGGCCTAGCGGGAACGCTGACCTTTGCTTCCAAGGGGGCTGTGACCACGCTGGATGTGATTGCATTGTTAGCCTTTGGTTTCGGGTTGACCGCAATCGTATTATAACGGTGTGGTGATGCCCACGGTTGCCAAATGACGGCAACAAAGACTTTTAGCACGCACGTGCATTCATTTCTTTGAATATACCTCTCAAATCGACTTTTTGAGAGAGAGTTTTAACGAGCCGGTTATCAGATTTGAACTGATGAGCAACGGTTTGCAAAACCGTTGCTCATCGGTTCAGCTTGATGGTCTTCATGCCCATTACACTAAGAAAGAAGCTGGAGAAAATGCCCTGCACGCCCACCAGGATGAGGGTCGCCGCCGGGATAAGACGGCGCAGGTTTTCCTCCATCGAGGGTAGGGGACCGAACTGCACCTGCTGCCATTGCCAGACCGCGCGGGTCAACAATCCCAAGCCCACGAGCAGGATCAGCAGGCTGAAGCCGAGGCCTTTTTCCAGAGTGAAGAAATGGAGAAGGCGATTCAGCTTGGGATCCTCCGGCAGCAAGCCCTCGGCCACGGCAAATATTTTGGTATAGAAGGCGAAAGTCACCAGTTGGAGGCCGACAACGAGCGTCATGCTCGCCATCATCAACGTTCCAATCGTCAGATGCACCGAGCCGATTGTGATGTTTTGTACCGCAAGAACGGCGGTGAGGATGCCTCCCACAACGGAGAGGGTCAGCCCCGGCATGAGAAAGAGCCAGCGGGGCGAATAGAGCAGCATGAAGCGCAAATGCCGCCAGCCGTCTCGCCACGGCTTGAGATGCGGAGGACGCGAACGGCCGTCCTTGTGCAAGGTGACCGGCACTTCGGCGATCTTCAGTTTCTTCAGCGTGGCCTTGACCACCATTTCCGAGGCGAACTCCATCCCGGTGGTCTGCATCTCCATTTTATCGAATGCTTCGCGCGTAAACCCGCGCAGTCCACAGTGAAAATCGTGGGCGGGACATTGAAAAATTAGCCGTCCAATAAAGGAGAGGACGGGATTGCCAATCCACCGATTTTTCCATGGCATCGCTCCGGGCATGATGGTGCCTCCTCCGGCAGGTAGTCGGCATCCCATGACCAGTTCCTCACCTTCCCGGAATTTTTTGATGAAACGGTCGGCCTGGGAAAAATCGTAGCTATCATCCGCGTCGCCCATCAGGATCCATCGGCCGTGAGCTGCTTCGATCCCGCCGCGCAGGGCGTGACCATAACCTTTTTGGGCGACGGGAACGACTCGGGCGCCGAGTTTTTCAGCAATAGCCTGGGATCCATCGGTGCTGCCGTTATCCGCGATAAGGACCTCGCCGGTGACTCCAGCACGTTCCAGTCCGGCCCGGGCTTTTTCAATGCAGCGGGCAAGGGTCTCCGCCTCATTCAGGCAGGGCATCAGGATGGTCAGTTCGATATCGCTCATGGCCGCGTTTCATTTTTGTGATTTTTGATCACCAGAATTCCTCTTTGTAAAAGCATGCCTGCCAGGGCGGCGCCGAGAATCAAAATCAGAATAAACAAGGGAGAGGCCGGTCGCATATAGACCTCGGTTCCCCACCCCATGTTCGCGTTCAAAAGCCCGTAGAATAACGCCCGGCCCAGAAGCCAGCTCGAAGCCAGTGCCCAACAGGCAAAAACGAGGCGCAATTTTTCCAGGGGCCACGCCGGTTTTAAAATGACGATCACGAAGGTAAGAATCATCGCAAGCGCGGTTAGTCGCCGGTAAAACTTTTCCGACCGTTGTTCCCACGTGTTGAAGCGCATGGCTTTGGAGAAAAGCCGGGTCTCCTCGCTCGTGAGTTTCCCTGGCGTCCGGCGGTTGGCGGCTGCATCAAAAACGGATTCCCATTCGGGCTTGACGAACAGATCAATGTTCCAGGCTTTCATGGACATGCCCTGGCGCAAGGCTTCCGCCGTCTGCGGCAGCAAATCCGGAAGCCATAAATGCCAGTTCGGATCCAAGGGAAAGAAGGCTGGCCGGGAAGGAAGCCGTCCGGAGCGAAGGGCCTCATTGATTTCCGCAGCCGCCCGGAGCATGACGATGTTGTTATCTTGAACATCGCCCAGCCAGATGTCGGCTGGTAGCAACCAATTGAGCCAGGGACCGAACTCGCCTGGAATTTTGGTGACCTTTTCTCCCACCAGGGTTTGTGGGTCGTGAGGATCCATCAGACGGTCTTGATAGCGCTGAAGAGATGGACTTACCGCACATGCCGCTGCCAGCGATTGCCGGGTGACAGGCGCATAGTGAATCTGTTGTTCAGGTTTTACTTTATAAAGGGCACTCATGAGCGATACCAGGCCGGGGGCATCGCTCCATGATTTCGCATAAACACCGAACTCGATGTAATTGATCACCTTAACTCCGGTGCCGAGGATCAGGATTGTCATGGCGGGAAGAGCCAGTAAGACGATCCGTCGAATCGGCGACTGGGGATGCGAAGTGCTGCGTGTCAGCCACCAGGCCAATAAGGCGAACAAACCGTAAGAGGCATAAATGAGAGGATCTTCAAGGCGGCACCAACTCCATAAAAAGGCCAGAAGCCCCAAGCCGGCAAATGTGCGAATACGCCATGGATCGGAGAAACGGCTCAGAACCCAAAACATGACGGCCAATAGCGCGATAATCAAAACCAGCACGAGTGGAACTGGCATGAAGTCCGCAAACCCGGAGAAGGTCCATGGATGCCACGCCAGAAGGGCAAAGAGCAGGCAGCCAATGGTGCGGGAGGAGAGGATTTCCGCAATGACGCCGGCCAGCAGAGCGCATGCGGTCAGGTAGAAAAGCTCCAAAGCCAATCGCCAGGGCACGCCGAATTGGGAAACAATTCCAGCAATGGCCGCGAACCCCGACGTATGAGCCGGCAACGCGCCGTCGCCCACCCACCAGATCATTCCATTGGCCGAAGTCGCGTAGCCGTAAGCATCCGGGTTCACGGTCGCAATTTCGCTCCCCGCCACCGCCCATAACTTGGTTAGGGCGATCACGAGTAGAATCCATTTCCAATCCAAACGAAGCCTTCTGAGTTGGCGATGCCCTCCTATAAGTTCGGCCATGGCGGCCAGGGCAATACCCAGCAACAGCGATATCCGCGGTGAGAGCAAGGGAGCTTTGAAAGAATAGATCCGGTCGTTACTGAGAGGATCGGATCCATCGCTTGCGCGAAAAATAAGACGGGGAGGGCCACCCAGATAGATATAGGAGCCATTTTCACCAGCCGTTCCCCATTCGAAAGGCGACAAGCTCCGCAGAGGCGCGCCATTTTCGTAGAGGGTGCAGTCGTCGGTATGGCCCTTGGAATTTCCCACCCAACCTGGCAGCAGGTACTGAAAGGTGCCCGGAGCCTCGTGAGTCAGCCGGACGGCAGGGATCGTTCCGCGAATACGCAGAGCTTTTCCGGGCAGAGTCTGAAACAAAAAGCCGATCGCCAAAACCGCCAGTGCGACCGTGACCCCATTGCAAAGGCTGATGCGTCTCATCCAGGAATAAACAGCGGATATCTTCTTCAAGACAGTCCGAGATGCTGTCGAAGCCTGACCGCCGGGTAAAGGCTTAACCGTGGAGCTGTTTAAAGCTCACGGGAAAACCATCCCACCGGAAGAAGTATCCTCCTGCAAAGGCTTTCGCATCGACAACGCCTTGAGGAAAAGACATGATGCCCCCTCGATTTTCGCCGGTTTAGCTCAGTGGTAGAGCAGCGGTTTTGTAAACCGTTGGTCATCAGTTCAAATCTGATAACCGGCTCCCTC
>OUUS01000003.1_pt1 | contig 7411 bp, 4 predicted proteins | sample 1694891 | NCBI WGS metagenome assembly OUUS01 (sample SAMEA3914812, study PRJEB12502) | metagenome | biome: forest; material: soil | place: Canada | collected 2011-07-07 | depth 0.1 m | reverse complement strand
TCTCGCCTCCCTACGGCGTCTTCGCCGTTTATGCGAAGCTCGGAACTCCACATAAGCAAATGATCCCCCTTCCCGGCTTGGGCCATGATTGGTCAGCCGAGTTCGACCGGCGCGCCTGGCGTTGGCTCGACAAGATTTTGGATCTTCCAACTCCTCCCACTCCTGCGGCAACCCAACTCTAACATGAAACCGAACGCTCCCTCCTTCTCCGGTTTCGATCACCGCGCCCGGAATGGGGAGACACTCAATGTCGCCTTTCTCGGTGGAAGTCTGACGTGGGGGGCACGCGCGACCGATCCTCAACTGACTTCCTATCGCGCGCTCATTGGCAGGCATCTCCGCGAATTTTATCCAAAGGCTCACTTCTATTTTTGGGATGCCGCCATCGGTGGCACAAATTCCCAACTCGCCGTCTTTCGTCTGCAGCGCGACGTCCTCCTCCGCCAACCCGATCTCGTCTTCATCGACTTCACCGTCAATGATCATCCCTTCACCGTTGATGCGGGGCGTCTGGCCGCCTATGAATCTCTTGTTCGTCGCTGTATTCTTGAAGCGCAGGCCCCGGTGATTCAGATGCTCCTTGGGCTTAAACAGGATCTTGCCACGACGCCCCAACAAGATCGACCGCTCGACCGAGAGCACAAAAAAATTTCACGCGCTTACAACACCGGCCTCGGTGACGCCACAACATGGATGCGCGACAACTTTCTCGCGGGCTCGGCCGATCCCGAGCAACTCTGGCCTTATTTCCCCGACGTGACTCACCCGGGCGACAAAGGCTACGCGCTCTACGCCGAAGCGGCATGGAACGCCTTGCGTGAAGCGATCGCACAGGAGAAAGTGTGCCGCGCTCCGGAGCAGATGCTCCATCTCTCCACCTATTCAAACTGGACGCGCCAGAGGCTCACGCAGATTCCGTTACCCAAGGGGTGGCGGGCAGGCCTGCCTCATTCTGCGGGAGTCGCTTTCGATTTCTACATGTCCCGCTGGCTCGACGATGTCCTCATTGCTTCGCCTGGCGCTGAACCGATCCGCCTGGTCGTTGAAGGGGCCGTGGCGCTCCTCTTCGGGGAAGCCACCTCGCTCTCCGGCAAACTCGAAGTCAAAATCGACGGTCAACCGGTCTCGAAACCGGATGGCATCCTCAGCGCGCAATGCGCCTATGGAAACGGGCACTGGGTTCCGATCATCGCCGCCGACATGGATCCCGCGCAAAGGCACCTCATCGAATTGACTCCACTTCTCGAGGCCGGGCAGGAACTCCGGATTGAAAGCGTCTGTGTGGCGGGTCCTCACCGTGCATCTGTTTCGCCGCTGGATCCATCGGACGAAGGTGAAATTTTCCCGTGCACCCAGTTCAATAGAAAGCATTCTCCTCGATGAAAATACCATCGTCTCTCGGATCCTTGCCCGCTGCGTTCGCGGCGGCCTTTTTCATCTTGGGCAGCACTCTTTCCGGTGCGGAAACGAATTATGTCGAAGGGGGCTCACTCCATCTGACTTTAAAGGAGAATTTCCCGCCGGTACCCTTGCGCGGGTATGGAACAGTTTCAGGGTCCCTCTTATTTTCATCGGACGCGAAACCGATTTCGCTTCTTGAAATTACCTGCGAAAGCGAAGGCAAAGCTTCGATCCTCCGAGCCAAATACCTCGACGACCTGGGTCTGCTCTCCGGCGTGACGCCGCTTGAAATTCCGACCAAACGCGGCCCTATCGCCGCGCATCAAGTGGAGGGTCAGGGCCTAGTCGCGACTGTACAGAGTGGCGCTGATGTCTTCGTATTGGCGGCACAGGACAGCCAGGGGATCGCCTCCTTGGTAGAGGAGAACTTGCCCCAGGGACTCAAAATCGATGGGACCGAAATGACGGAAACTCAGGCGAAAGTTCCCATGTATCTGGACCGGTGGGACCGCTACGGCATGCGCTTCTACTATTCGACTTTCACCACTCCCAAGGGGATGAATAAGCTCAGCAGCCCCTACGATCCGATGGACGATTTCAATTTCGCCCACGACGAAGGAGGCTGCGGTCTTGTCTTCTGGCAAAATCCTTTCCCCACCGAGCCTGCAGAAGGAATCCAAAAAACTCCGATGTGGGATTGGGCCCTGGGACAGGGACAAAAGATGGGGCTTCCGATCGGCATCAACACCTATAACGGTACGCCTTGCTCACTCTTCAACCGTTACCGTGAAGAATGGACGCAGCATCAGCCGCAATTTCTCGGCGGTTACTATGGGTTGCTCAATCCTGCGGAGGACATTTTCTCATGGAATTCGGTTGAGGGCAGGGAGGTTCAGCTCGCCCAGGTCCAACAGACGATTCGCCAATTCGGTGATGTCGATAACATCGTCAACTGGCTCAACCCCGACGGCGAGATGGGACACGGTGCATCAGACAATCTCATCGATTTTGGTCCGACGGCCGATGCCGGTTATCGTGAGTTCCTGAAATCCAAATACGCGACCGTGGATGCTGTTGCGACTCGCTGGTTCGGCAATGCGGGCGCTTTTCATTCCTGGGACGACGTTCATGTGCCCGAGTTGGCATCGTTCCTGGGCTGGGGGAAGGACGCCATCGACCTGACGGGGACATGGAAGGTCAGTCACGATGCGGCGGCGGGGTCCGAAACGGCTGCTCCGGCCTACGATGATTCCCACTGGGTACAAATGACGGCGCCCGGTCACGCGATTGCGGTCCTCCTGACTCCGTTCCGTCCTGCCGTCCTGCGCCGCCACGTCACAATTCCACCGGACTGGAAAGCGGCCCACGATCACATCTGGCTCTACGTTCTCGATCTGAGCGACACGCGCGGGGTCAACCCGCCAACCCGGGCGTTTCTTAACGGCTCGGAGCTGACCGAGGCGCAACCAGCGGAACCGAAATCCCAAACCCATTGGGCCGCCTATGATGTCTCCTCGATCCTGGCTTCGGGAGACAATACGGTGGCGGTCGATGCGTCGCAGGGATTCTTCAATTATCGCGTCTATTTATCCCCGGAGGCTCCGCACAGTTATCCCGATCTTGGACCGCAGCTCAATGCGCAATGGGCCGACTTCATCGACTGGGGTTCGTGGTCGCGCGCCAATGCGGTGCGCCGAGGCGCGCAGATGATCCGTCAGGCTGACCCCAATCGCCCCATTACTTCCATGTCGCCGGACACCTACGCAGCGGATATCAAAACCGTCTGCGAGGACTACGGCTGCGTCTTTCACAACACCGGTTATATGGCCGGCATTTGGGCCGATTTTCATCCCATGGAAATGGAGAGCTCCAACTTGCCCACCGATCTTGAACCCGGTTCCGGCGCCAAGGACGTAAACGATTTGAAAGGCTATCTGGGACGCTGGAGTACGGAAGGAATTCAGGGCATCGATTATTTCCAGCACATCGGCGACATCGAATGGAATCCGGAGATGAAGAGCTACTTCCACGAGACCATCAACCTCTGGCATTTGATCGGCAAATATCATGTACCCAAGGCCGAGGTCGCCCTGCTATCCAGCGATCGCGTCAACCGGCTCTTCGGTTTTCCCTTTCATCGCGATCCCAAAAGCAATTCACCGCACGGACACTGGGATGTGGGCCTCGCGTCCGTGCTGTTGCCTGAGTATCCCCGCGAAGAGGTGTTCGAGCAGGACTTCGATCGTGGAAACGCGGATGCCTACAAAGTGATCATCGATTTGGGCACGTCGGTGATGGATGATGCTTTCGTCGCCAAGATCGACAAGTGGGTCCGCAACGGTGGCATCTTCATCACGTGGGGCCAGACCGGGCGGCACACTTCCACGGAAGAGGACGCATGGCCGATCTCCCAGTTGACCGGATACAAGGTGACCGCCCTGGATCAGCCCGCGCGACACGTTCGCCTCGCCGACGGGCAACAATTTCTTGCCACTGACCCTTGGAATGCGACGAAAACTTTCTCCGGCATGACCCTGGAAAAGCAGGCTGCGGAATGCTCGGATCTAGTCCAATGGGCTGATGGCACCACGGCGGTCGGCCTTCGTCCACTCGGCAAAGGTTTCGTGGTGGCGACCGGCCCCAATCTGGGTGGCAGCGACGCGCTTGGCTTGCTCGCGGACATTCTCGACCATGCGAAAATAGCGCGCCTACCCGCAACAGCGCCGGGCCTGCTCATGCGGCATTTCGTAAGTAATAACGGTCTCTACGATATCTGGGCGATGTGGAACACTTCGAAGTCTCCCGTAAGTACCTCGTTGACGTTTCGAAATGGGCTGCATCCCGCGAATGCGCTCGACGTAAAAACCGGCAAGGCGATTGCGGTGCAAGAGGGGCCCGAGGGACCGTCCATTCCGGTTGCACTCGACACTCTTGAAACGCAGGTCTTGCTAACGCCCCGCGGCGACATCGCCGTTGCGGCGGCGGACTGGTTCAAATTGCAACGCAATTGGTGGCGTGGGACCGGCGATCTGGGGGCGCCTCTTCCGCCATTCGCACCAAAGTTCACGCTAGACCTTCAGGCCGACTGGAAATTCAAACTTCTCGACGGTGCGGATGGATCCCAGGGGAAAGCGTTGTCTGAAGCGGCCCTTGATGATTCGTCGTGGGAGCAGCGGCCTCTGGGAATCTTCACATTCCCCGATCATCATGACGCCAAACACGCCGTGTTCCGGAAACATTTTACCGTACCGGCTAATTGGAACGGCGGAAAAGTTTTCTTCTGGCTGGGCGAGTGGCACGGCGGGTCCTATATCGACCACGGACAAGCCTATCTTGACGGCGAAGTGCTTTCCGATCACGCCCTCCTCGGTGATGATTTAACTGCCGTCTTAAAACCGGGAACCTCTCACGTCTTGACCGTGGATATTTGGGGGGCGACTCCGCTCGTGGGTACCGCCGCGTCCGTCTGGCTCAGCTTTCAACCCGATTCCGTCCAGGAGCAAGACCTGGCCGGAGCCTGGAACCCCGCCGCCGATGGACTGACCTATACCGATCCGGTCACGATGCCCGGCACCTACACCGGCGTGACCTTGCGCCAAATGGTGAAGATCGATCCTGCTCACGCCGGGCAGACCACCGTGCTTCGCGTCAGCGCCACGGACTCCTCGATTTACGGCGTCATCGTGAATGGTACATGGGTCCCTCGTTTTCATCACCACATTGGCTCTGATTTCGATCTGGCGATAACCCCCTATCTAAAATTTGGCGACGACAACGAGATTCTTCTCTTCGGCTCGACCGGTTCGCACACGCTCAAAAAAACCGCGCTGGAATATTATGCCAAAGGAACTTATCCGTAATCTTTCCAGGCTCGTCGATCCCGCCTAGAGGCAACTGTCTTCCCCTTCCTCCATGAATTTGTCCGGCCCATCCGCAGTCCAATCCCCGGTCTCTCCTGAAGTGGAAGCCGGGATTTTTAGAGTGGGAACCCTGCGCTACAACAAGCAGGGACTCGTCATTCTCTTTTTCTGGCTGATGTGGAATGACTTCAGCCTCATGTTTCTCGAGCAGGTCGGGTCGCTTACCGGCTTCCTGATGAAGGATCTCGGGGCCAACTACACCGAGTTGGGAACGATTGGGACCATCGGATCGATTGTCGGCCTTTGGATCAACCCAGTCTTTAGCGTCTGGTCGGATCGACACCGCGGCGCATGGGGCCGTCGAAGACCATTCCTGTTTGTGGCGACTCCCATCATGGCCTTCTTCCTGGTCATCACGCCCTACATGCCCGACTTCTACCATTATCTCATGACCGTGCCTTGGGCTGCCTGGATTTTAAATCGAATTCCGATGAGCGGCCCCATTCTCTTTATTGCCCTGGCTGGATTCATCATGGGGCTGTTTAACGCGATCGTTCTCACGCTCTTCAGCTATCTCTACTGGGACGTCGTTCCTGAACCTGTCCTGGGCCGATTCACCGCCCTATCGAAAGTCGCCGCCGCGCTGGCGAGCTTCGTCTGGCTCTATTATTTTTTCGGTTATGGCGAGCATCACCTCAAAGGCGTTTACCTTGGAGTCTCCCTCTTTTGCCTGGTCGTCTATTTGATTTCCGTGTGGCAAATCAAGGAGGGAGAATATCCTCCGCCCGACGTGCACTCGAAAGGAGGCCTGTTCGCCCCGATACGATCCTATTTCGTCGAATGCTATAGCAAACCGTTCTTCCTTTGGATTTTTGTCGGCTTCACGCTGATCCAGATCGGAAATCTTGGTAACGATTACCGAAATTTTTATCTGCATTACGACCTACATTTGAATCTGGACGAGATTGGCAAAGCATCGGCCGCGCCGCTGCCCATCATCGTGATTCTTGGATTCGTCGTTGGTTCCTTGGCTGACCGGCTGAAGCCGGTCAGACTGATGCCTCCCTTGACGCTGGTCTGGGCCATGACCAACGTGGGAGCTTACTGGTTTGTCCACGACCAATGGTCCTACATCGTCTGGTTTACCTTAATAAACCTGGCCATCTTTGCTCAGGGAGTACTCTACGGCGCCCTCATTCCCGAGCTCTATCCCCGCGAGAAGCTCGGGCAGTTTTGCTCCGCTTGCGCCACAATGATAACGGCTATTCTTTCCGCGGGCCGCGTTTTTGTCGGCGTGTTCTTCGACCACATTCACAATACACGCTTTTGTTTTCTATGGTCGGCGATCTTTCAGGTTTTGGCCGCGCTGGTCTTCGTCAAGGTGTACACGAATTGGCGCAAAAGAGGCGGCCATGTTCCCGTTCCCCATGGCGGCTAATGTCACGAAGTAAAACCCCCGGGTTCGAATTCGAGTGGCGATCTTCAGTGAAAGGAAGGCAGTAAAGCCGAAGTGGAAAGCCAGCTTCCGTAAATCATTGCCAAACAAAAATGTGGGGCAACTCTACGGCTGATGAAATCTCCCCTGAGCACAGGCCTCTTTTGAGAGAGATTTTCAACGGATCAAATTGTGATGAAGACTCTTCGAACCCACTCGTCCGGGAGAGCGCTTGACGGACGCTGGTTGATCTTCGCGATGGTCGCGGTTTATTGGTTATCCCTGCTCGCGATACTCGGCCTTTCGGGGAAGAAGGAATACAGCAGGGCATTCATGGCCGTAGGGGTTCCTGTTTGTGACATCCCCTTTGGTGACTTACAGGTCATTCCAGCTGCGATTGAAACCATTCAGACCGGAGGTAACCCCTGACGCCCTACCTTGATTCCGTTCTCAAATGGATGTGATTGACGCGCGAGGCATCAACCTTTGACTCCGGAGGCGGTCGTCCCCTGGACGATAAAGCGTTGCAGGACGAAGAAGACCAGCAGCGGTGGCGCCATGGCCATCGCCGCGGCCAGGAAAAGCGGACCAAGATGCACCGTCTGCGAGGTCATGAAGGTTGAGACGACAACCTGGACGGTCCACTTGCTTTCATCCTGACCGATGACCAACGGCCAGAGGAATCCATTCCAACTGGCCACAAAGGCCATCGCGC
>OUUS01000020.1_pt1 | contig 7441 bp, 5 predicted proteins | sample 1694891 | NCBI WGS metagenome assembly OUUS01 (sample SAMEA3914812, study PRJEB12502) | metagenome | biome: forest; material: soil | place: Canada | collected 2011-07-07 | depth 0.1 m | reverse complement strand
GGCGCTGTCGTAAGCAGCCTGATAGAGCGAGGGATCGATCTGGTAAAGCTGCTGCCCGGCCTGGACGTCGTTTCCCTCGACGAACATCCGCTTCTGGAGGACGCCGTTGACCTGCGGACGCACGTCGGCGATCCGGTAGGGCGAGGTGCGGCCCGGCAGTTCCGAGGTGAGCGTAACCGATTGCTGGACCAGGGTGACCACGCCCACTTGGGCGGGCGGAGTTTTAGGAGGGGCGCCGGCCGGGCCGGAGGCTTGCTGGCATCCGGTCACGGCGAAAAGAAGTGGGGCGAGAGCGTAAGGGAAGATGGAGTGAAATTTCATGGGATTGGCCGGGAAAGAAGGTTTATTCGAGGGCCTTTTTGAGCAGTTGCATCTGCGCGCGGGCGCGGTTTTCGACTTCGTCAGGGTTCAGTTCCTTGAAGAGAATCGGGTTGGTGATCCAGGTGAAGCAATCGAGGAGGACTTCGGTGGTCGCCGCCGCGTCCATGCGGCGAAATTCGCGCGCCTTGACGCCCTCTTCGACGATCTCGCTTACGGTCTTGGTCAGGAACTCCTTGAAGATACGCACGCAGGACCAGTTTTCCTCCGTGGCGGTGATGACCAGCTTGTACATTTGGTGTTCGTTGCGGAAATGGTCCTGGTGAAAGCGATAGATGGTCAGCATCACCCCAAGCAGGCGATTGGCCGCTCCTTTTTTCGTCCGCACCACCTGCGTCAGCTCTCCCTTGATCAGGCAAAGGTTGTGGTCGGCCGCCACCTGGATGAGCGCATTCTTGGAGGGAAAGAATTTGTAGATATTGGCCGGGGACATCGCGAGCTCACGCGCGATGTCGGCCACGGTGGTCTTGCTGTAGCCAAACTGGCGGAAAAGGGCGTGCGCCTGGTCCAGGATCCGCGCGCGCGTTTCCTCCCGGGTATGTCGATGATTTTTCAAAACGAAAGAAATGAAGTGACGATTATTGTATTTCGTCACTCATAACTTGTCAAAGCCCGATCGCAGGTAGCCGTCGCACTCCGTGCGACGATGGAGAGCGAAAACGTGTTGTCTATCCATCGTCGCACGGAGTGCGACGGCTACCCATGCGAGTATCTGCATTCTCATCTCTCGTGGGTGGCTATCCGGTGCAGTTTTCGATAGGCCACGGGAGGCATCCCCAGGCGCGCCTTGAAAACCCTCGAAAAGTGGAAGCGATCGGTAAAGCCGGCGCCGTCGGCAATTTGGTCGAGGGTGCGTGAGCTCGCGGTCAGCCATTCGGCCGCGAGGGCAACGCGGCGCTCCAGCCCATATTGGGCCGGCGTCATGCCGATGATGAGACGAAATTGCCGGATGAAGCGGTCGGTGCTGAAGCGGCAAAGGCGCGCCAGTTCCGGATTGGACGGCGGCTTGGAAAGCCTCTGGTCGATGCATTCCAAGGCAGGGCCGATCGGGCTTAATTCCTTCCATGAGTTGGAGCAGGCGCGCTGCCCCTCTTCGGACAAGGCGCTGGTGGCAAAGGCCACCGCTGCGTAGGCCAGCGAGGCAGCCCAGTTCGACCTTGTGAAAGCCGAATCCGTGTCGAAACCGTTTCGCCAACGGCCGCACAGGCCCTCCAGGCCGAAGTCTTCCGGAAGGAGGAGGGGTTGATGGAAAAAACGGCGCAGGAGGGTCGGCGGAAATCCTGTCACGTAAAAATGCATATAATCCTGAATGAGGGGCCTTGTTGAGATGCACTGGAAACGGACCCAGGCCGGGATGAGATAGATCCGGTCATTTTTCAGCGCCAGTCTTGCTCCGTCATGACTAATGGAAGCCCCCGATCGGCTGTGGACATAGAGCCGCCAGAAGGGGCTTTGCAGATCGTAGCGCCATGTGTGGTCGATCTTAAAACGCCGCGAAACGGCCACCTGAACTTGGATCCGGCGCACCCCATCTTCCTCGGGGCTGGTCAAAATATTTCCAATCAGCATCACGCAAATGTACATAAATGAGCGTCGTTTAGACATACCATTCTCCGGTCCGCTCCGGCATGATTGTGAAATGTTGCGCCATCCGCTGAACACCCATCAACGCCAGGTTCATCTCGATTTCCACACCTCTCCCTTCATCCCCGATGTCGGAGCGGAGTTTGACGCTAAAGCCTTCGCTCAAACGTTCAAACGGGCCCATGTCAACAGCGTCACGGTGTTCGCCAAGTGCCATCACGGCATGAGTTATTATCCGACCAAGGTCGGTACTCCCCACCCGGCCTTGAAGGGAAAGGATTTGCTGGGAGAGATGATCGAAGCGCTCCACCGGGAGGAGATTCGTGCTCCGATCTACACCACCGTGGCCTGGGAGGAAGATGTAGCCCAAAAGCATCCCGAGTGGCGCCAACTGCGCGCGGACGGCACTTTTGCACGGATCGGCAACGCCGATATGACCAAGCCTGCCCACCCAGGCGGATGGAGGTTCAACAATTTCCTTCACCCCGATTATCAGGATTATATGGAAGCCCATATCCGTGAGCTCTTCGCGGGATATGAGGTTGATGGAATGTTCTTCGATATTGTCTTCTTCGATTCCCAGGCCTGCTGGAGCGAGTCGAGTCTGAAATTCCGCGAAAAACAGGGTCTTCTCGAACACGATCGGGCCACGCAAACGCGCTTCGAGAGTCTCGCCCAGATGGCCTTCTCCCGGCGTTTCACCCGTGTGATTCGGGGACTCAAGAAGGACGCCACGATTTTCTACAATTCGCCCAATCCGATCTTCACCGATGCCCGAATGGGCGTGCGCGGTCGCACGGACCTTCAGACGCATTGGGAACTCGAGTCGCTTCCGTCGGGATTCTGGGGTTACCAGCACTTTTCCCGGCTGGCGCGGGCCTTTGGGAATTGGGGCAAGCCGTGGCTGGGCATGACCGGAAGGTTCCAAAAAATGTGGGGAGACTTCGGTGGTCTCAAGCCGGTTGCCGCGCTCGAATACGAATGTTTCCGGTCCCAGGCCCTTGGCGGGGCCAATTCCGTCGGCGATCAGCTTCCCCCCCGGGGCCAACTCGATGCCGGGGCTTATGATTTGATCGGAAGTGTCTACTCACAATGCGAGGCGGCCGAACCCTTCTACACGGGTTCCACCTCCCTGGCCCAAATCGGCATCCTCGCTCCCGGTCATCCCGATCTCGATTCCGCCGCCACCGACAAGTCGCTGGAAGGTGCGGTGCAGATTTGCGAAGAGGCCCATTACAATGCCGTTGTCCTCGACGACGCGAGCCCGCTCAAGGGGCTGGATCTTCTCATTCTTCCCGACAGCGTCGTGCTGACGCCGGCACTTGAAAAGCGCATGGTGGCCTACGTCGCCCAAGGCGGCAAAATTCTTCTCTCCGGGAAGAGTGGCTTCAATGCCAGCGGGAAGAATGAGGTCCCCGGAGTTGCCTTGCGGCGGACAGGCTCCGTCGATTTGTATCCCACCTACTGGCGGACGAAAGCGGCCTTCTCGAAGCCCCTTTCCCGCAGCGATCGCGTGGTCTATTTGCCGGGAGAGAATATCGAGACGAATCGCAGCGTTTCGGTTTTGGTCGAGCGGGTCCTTCCCTATTTCAAGCGGACCGATCTTACCTTCTCTTCGCACTTCCAAACGCCGCCCCAAGCGAAGGCTGACCGTCACCCCGCCGTGGTTGCGGGAAAGAACTTCGTCTACTTCGCCGACCCCATTTTTCAAGAATATCGCCAGTCGGGAAACATCGCTGTGCGCGACGGATGCCTCGAGGCATTGCGTCGCCTCGTCGGTCCGGCGCCCTTTGGGCACGGCCTTCCCGGCACGGTTTTGAGTGTGCCGCGCCGCCGCCGCCGGGATCTCCTTCTCACCCTGCTTCACTACATTTCCACGCGCAAGGCGCTCGACATCGACATGATCGAAGAACGGTCCTCCTTTGCCGGGGAATCGCTTCGCCTGACCGGCCCGGTCCGTCAGGTGCTTGATTTCGAGACGCGCATTCCCCTCGCGCGCAATCCGGATGGCTCCTTCTCGCTGCCCCTGAAGAAAGGCCGGCTTCTCCTCGAGATTCCCCGGTTTTTCTCGGAGTGAGTAACGGCAGGCCTTAGGGTTCGCTTCATCGACGACTTACGGAGTTCCAGCACCAGTCAGGTCGTCTGCGGTGCCCCATTTCTTATCCAAGCCTGCCGATTGGACCAGGGGATTTTTGGGATCGGCGAGGGAGATGCGGAGGCGCGTGCCCCAGGCGTCCACGGGCTCTTCCTTGGAATCGAATTCCCACGGTTCACAGGTGATGAATGCGGTTTTGTTTGAGTTCGACGCTTGCAGGATCTGCATAAGGTCGCGGAGATCGTCCGAAACTGGCGGCCTTCCATATTCAGTTTCGTAATGGATAAGCGCCTGGCTGATCTGATCGAGTTCGGCCTGAGTTCTCGCAAGCATGTCTTTCTGCTTTTCCCACCATGCCTTGTATTGCCCTAATTGGGTCGGAAAGAGATTGGGGTTTTGTTTCAGAATGAATGTCGCCCAAAGGTTGATTTCCCTTTCCTGGGGGTGCCTTTTGACTTCTCCCGACATCCAGAAAATACAACCCATCGCCGCTCCCTGAACTTTGGGATCGGGATCGTCCAGCAGCTTGACCATGATAGGGAAGAATTGGTTTCCGAGTTGATTGCCCAATTCGTAGCCCTCATTGTTTTTTCGTTGGCGTTGGGTGAGTGCGCGGGCCACTTCCTCACGCATTCGAGGATTAGGAGAGGAGAGAGCTTGGGTGATGAGCGGCATCATTTTTTCCACGCTGTCGCAGTCGCCAATGGCCTTGGCCAGCTCCCACGGGAAATTGGAATAGGCATCTCCAATCATCGCAAACTTGCCCGGCGTTGCGACGGCGGGCGCCGGTTGCGCATTGTAATTCTTTAGCCACGCCATGAGGTCGCTGCTGTCGGGAGCAAGTTTCATCAAGGTCGCGAGAACTTCCTGACGCACGGGCGAGCCGCTGGTCCACATCACCACGCCCATTCCCGGCAGTTTCTGATTTTGATCATGGGGCTCGGGCGCCGCGAGCATCTGCTTCAAGAGCGCAAGGGTGTCTGCGTCCTCCATGCGAAAATTCCGGGCCGTCGCCAGGGCTTGCTGAACGACGCTGACATTGTTCATCTCGAGCGTCTTCGACACGCCCGCAATCGAATCGATCGTGAGCGGATCCGAGAGCATGACCGGTCGTTGGGCTTCGGGACCGGCCGCATAACGCTGAAGATAATCATAAGTATAGGACTCGATGACTTTGTCCGGGCCGGCGTCCGCGCTGGCCTCCTTGGCATTGGCGGCGATCACCAACCACGAGTTGCCTTGGTTCACGAATTGGTAAGCGCCGCTCCCGGTCGTGTCCCTCTTGAGGGCAACCAGGAGATTTTCCTGCGCCGGCAGTTGCCAGCCGCGGGCCCAAAACCCCTCGGAAGGCTCGAAAAGGGCGATGTCGATTTCACGCGGGCCGTTTCCCTTCCAATAGTGGTCCACGAGAAAGGGAATGAGCTTTCTCCGGGCGCGTACGGTTCGTTGGTACCGGGGCTCGCCGACTTGCAATTGCACGTTCCAGCACCATCGGAAAGGCTGCCAACTTTGGGAGAAATGGCCCGAGCACAGGATTTCGGTGTCATCCAGCATGTCCGGGCTCATTCCCTTGTCTCCCATCGGGCTGACCAGACCGCCGGCGGGTCTGGGCGCGGCCCATTGCGCGAGCCAAAACAGGAGCAGAAGCGCCAGCGCCACGTTCAGGCCAAGGCGCCAACGCCGGGCCGGCTTTTTCACAAGCGCATCGGATTTGGGAAGAGGCGATGCATCCGGCGGGACGTTTTGCTTTACGCGGATGTACTCCAGTCCGAAAAAGGTCGCGCCCGAGACAAGAAGAAAGAGAAGGCTGAAGATAAGATGCGCCGCGAGGACATCACGGTTCGGGAAAAAAAGCAGCGGCAGAAAGAGTCCGCCCGGGCCGCCCAAGCTCCACAGGACGGCCACCGCAAACGTGACGGCCGAAACGGACCGGCAAAGCCTCGCCAGCCAAACGGGCAGGCCGCGCGACATAAACCATGAGGCGAGAAGGAGCGTCATGGCGCCCATGCTCAACCAGTAAACGATGCCATGGACCATCTGGAATACATTTTGATCGAAAAGCTCGATCACGGTCGGAACCACGATCAAGACGGATACGCCGAGATAGGGAATGAGATGTGACCCTCGAAAGCGAGAAAGCAGAAAACCGGTCAATCCGACGAAGGCCGCATAGGAGCTCCAGGCGAGGATGAAGATGACCCAGAAGACGCTCACGGCTTATAGACTCCATCTCGCTTGCCGCGCTGGCAAGCTCGGGTCGCAGTTGCGAAGCTTGATGGCTTCGCTCGTCAGTGGTGGCAATAATTACCGGTCCTGTAATCCAATCCCCTTGAGAATTTTCGGCATACATTTTTCAACCCTGGACTCCCGGGTCTTGGATTGTTTGGGGGCAGAAAAATAAAGAAGGTAGCCTCTTTGCCGCCCCGGCGTTAACGCCTTAAACGCGTTTTTCAAGGCGGGGATTTCATTTAGCTTTTTTTGAAATTCTTCGGGGACGGCAAATTCCGTGGTCTTTTTATAGGTCACTTTCAAGCCGGCTTTTTCCGCTTCGATGGCTTTATGAATATAGGCTTTCAGGATGGTTTCCATCCCGGCTATTTCCCGGGCATTGGTGAACCGGACCTGGCGCGCCGCCTGTGTATTCTCCGTGGGTTTGATGAGAATGCCTTTGGCATCGTCTAACAAGGCGCCTTTGCAAAACAGAAGCACGCAGTGTTCTTTTAAGGGAAGCAGGACGACGATGTTGCTTTTCTGAAACGTGTAACAAGGCTTGTCCCACTTCAATTCTTCGGTCAGTTGGCAGTCGAGAATGATCCTTCTCAGCAACTCTAATTCTTTTCGCCACTTTTTGGCGTTGCTCAAATACACATCGACCTTGGGATTCGTTCCGCGCTTTGTCATGGATGTTATTTTAACTTGTTTACGATGTCTTTTAGTCGGTTAGCCTATCGTTCCCTCTCTCCTCAATTGCTGAGCTTCGGCTAGGCTTCTCTTTGCCGTGAAGCCTTGGGGATCCTCGGTGAATTCAGAAAAGCCACCGTTATCCATCAGTACCTCGCGAATAGTGGCGGTAAGTTGCACCCCGATTACAGCCAGGATCGTGTATGGGAGCTTCGTCGAGTAAGGACCATGGTGAAGATCGATAGTGTCCATTTCCTCAAGAAAACGGTCTTCGGCCGTGCGACCTTCATGCCAATTGAATCCTGTTACGCCAGCGAGATGATCAGGTTCAGAATTGGTGGTCCATCGCGAACGAACCACAGGCTCATTGGCGGGACTCATGATGATCCACACTGGCTCAGACTTAATCTCGTTAAGTCGTTTGCCAAAGTTAGGGTCCAGAATTACGTGTAACTTCTGAATTTTCACATAACCGTTTAAAAT
>OUUS01000019.1_pt1 | contig 7770 bp, 7 predicted proteins | sample 1694891 | NCBI WGS metagenome assembly OUUS01 (sample SAMEA3914812, study PRJEB12502) | metagenome | biome: forest; material: soil | place: Canada | collected 2011-07-07 | depth 0.1 m | reverse complement strand
TTGAACACGAAAATCTCGCCTGAGCAGCCCAAGGTTGAGCCGGTCATCGCTTAACCTGCCGTGAGCACTCCGGCCCTCACTCTCCGGCAGCAGCGTTGCTCGAATCATCCGCAACGGGAGGCCTCGGCGCGCTGCCCTGAGTGCAAACATTACTACTGCCGCGAGTGCATCACGGAGCACGATGACCGTGTTCTCTGTGCGTCGTGTCTGGCCAAAATCGCCCTGAAGAAAGAGGAGGCACGCCAGCGCTGGGCCTTGTTGCCCCGGTTGATGCTGGCCCTGGTGGCGCTGGCCGCGATCTATATCACCTTTCTCCTTTTGGGGAATGTCCTGCTTGCCATCCCGGCGCAGTTTCACAAAGAGGGAGGCTGGTGATGGCCGCTTCTTCTCCGCCGCGATTTGCCACCGAAAGCTCGATTAAGGGCCCCTCCGCCATGGAGGTTCTGGACGAGGCGGTCTCGCTGATCCGGCAGACTCCGCTTTCCATTCTCTCGATCTATTATCTGGGAGCGCTCCCCTTTTGTCTCGGACTCATCTATTTCTGGTTTGATATGACCCAGGGCGCGGAGGCCGAGGCCCATCTCGCGGCTGAAGCCATGATGCTGACCGGACTCTACCTATGGATGAAGACCTGCCAGGCGGTTTTTGCCCGAAAGCTGGTGGCGCTGCTCGAAGGCGAAGACGCGGAACAGTGGGATTTGCGGCGCGTGGCCAATACCGCCCTTCTCCAGGCGATCTATGCGGGCAGTTTCATTCTGGTCTATCCCGTGGCCGCCATCATCACGCTTCCCTTCGGTTGGGTCAGCGCCTTTTATCACAATATATCCATTCTCGGGACCAGCTCGAAAAGCACGGTACGGACGAGTTATCGGGAAGCCGCCGATTTGGCCAAACTCTGGCCCAAACAAAATCATCTAATGATCGGCATTATGCTGATCGCCTTCTTCGTCCTGTTCCTCAACCTCGCCGTTTTCTTCATGATGGTTCCCGGGTTGCTCAATACGCTTTTGGGTATCGAAACCGTCTTCGACGAAAATACCTTTGCTTGGAACAACAGCAGTTTCTACCTCGACGTATTCGTCTTTTGCTTTCTCATTTTGAATCCCCTGAACAAGGCGGTTTACGCCCTGCGCTGTTTTTACGGCCGCGCGCGCTTGAACGGAGCCGATCTGAAGTCGGCCCTGCGACGCCACCAGACCGCACGATCATCACAAGCTCCGGCCCGGGCCCTCGCCTTGATCCTCATGCTTGCCCTGCTTGCGCTTGGTGGTTCGGCTCGCGCCGATACGGAAGCCCCTCAGGCCGCATCACCGAATACAACGGTCCAAACCGATCCTTCCGCAACCAAGCTGGACCAGGCCATTCAAAAAACGCTGCAGAAAGATGAGTTTGCCTGGCGGCTGCCGCGCATCGTCCCAAGTAGTGACGACGGAGACTGGACAGTCAGAACTCTTCGCAGTGTCTTCCATTTCTTCAAAGAGATATTACGTACGCCATTCAAGTGGCTCGGCAAGTTCATGAAGTGGCTCTTTGAGACCGATCGGAAACCCGATACTTCCGCCGGTTCCTGGTGGCAAAGTTTCAGCCAAATACCCTGGAGACTGATCTTCATCCTTTTCGCCGTCCTGGCCGTTCTCGTGCTCGGTTTCTGGATCTTCTGGCATCTTCGGCGAAAGCCTCCGCAAAACCTGCAACCTCTCACCGTGGCAACGGTGCGAACCGTCGACCTCGAAGCCGAAGACGTGCGCGCCGACGATCTGCCGGAGGATTCCTGGCTGGCGCTGGCCCAGCAAATGATCGAGCGGGGTGAAATGCGACTGGCCCTGCGCGCCTTTTACCTGGCCACGCTTTCCGTGCTCGCCCAGCAGCAACTGGTGCGGCTGGGGCCGGCCAAGTCGAACCGGGACTATCTTCTGGAACTGACCCGGCGACTGCGCGGAAATGCCTCGTTCCTCGAATTTTTCCGGGAAAACATCCGCCTCTTTGAGGCGTCATGGTACGGAACGCACGCGGTCACCACCGCCACGATCGATACCATGCGGGCCAATCATCAACAGATGAGGGGACATGCCGCGCCGTAATTTTTTCCTGCCGCTGCTCGCCCTCGGCATGGTCGTTCTCTTCACGCTTATCCTCGTCCGGCTCCTTTTTCTTCGGTACGAGCGGGGCGATGTCTATCCCGCCTATTCGACCTTGCGGGCCGATCCTTTGGGCACCCGCGCCTTTTACGAAGCGCTTCAGTTGACCGGCCGTTATCAGGTCACCCGCGGCTTTGCCTCCCTCCATCGCGAGTTGGAGACCAAGCCGAACGCCTTGTTTTATCTCGGCCTTTCCTCATCCGAAATCCCCACCTTTACCAAGGAAGAGACCGCTGAGCTGGACGAGTATGTGAAAAACGGCGGCCGCGTCCTCCTCATCCTTTCACCCGAAAACCCCTATTCCAAGGATGATGATTCGGACGAGACAACGCCGACCAAAAAAAAGAAGCTCAAGCCCTCGTCAAAAGAAAAGGTCGAATCGAATAAAGACACCTCCGCCCCCAAGGATCCTTCCGCCCAAGCAACCGCAGATAAAGCCTTCGACAATGCCAATCCCACTCAACCCAAAACCCAGCAGGAAAAATATGAGAGAGAAGAATTGCGCCGGGACTGGGAAGACGAGAACGATTCCGACGACCAGAAAAACCAAACCCCGCCTGAGTACACCCGTTCTCTAGCAGCACTCTGGGGCTTTGGCTGGGAACGGCAGTTTGAAGACAAAAAGAAAAGCGAAGGGGCGACAGGTTCCGATGACCATGCGGATGAGGACAACTCCACGCCCTCCGAAGTGTTCGCGCACCGCACCATTTCAGGAAGCACTGAACCGAACGTGCCGTGGAAATCAGCCCTCTACTTCGTTCGACTTGAGCCCGATTGGGAGCAGCTCTACGAGGCCAAGGATCAACCTGTGCTCATTCGGCGTCATTGGGGCAGCGGTGAGATTATTATCGCCACCGATTCCTATTTCCTCAGCAACGAAGCGTTGCGCAACGACCGTCGCCCCCTCCTGTTGAGTCTTCTCGCCGGCGGACCCGGCGTCCTGCTTTTCGACGAGTCGCATCTCGGCACGCAGGAACAGGAAGGCATCATGGCCCTCGCGGAAAAATTCCGGCTCGAAGGATTTCTCTATGGCATGATTGGCGTGTTCATTCTTTTCCTCTGGCGCAATAGCACACCCCTCGTCCCTCCGCGCGCGACGGATGCGCGCCAACCGTTGGGCGGCACGATCTCGGGAAAAGATTCGCGCAGCGGATTGGTCAATCTCTTGCGGCGCAATATCCCTCCATCGGAAATCCTCAAGGTTTGCCTGACGGAATGGAAGCGGGGCGTCGTCCCCAAGCGCGCGCACTTGCGTGTCCAAATGTCCGAAATGGAATCGATCGTCACGGCCACGACCGATCACCCCGACCGCATCATTCAATCCTATCACGACCTCAGCTCGATCAACGCCCCCGGCAAAACGAAAAAACTCCATGCAACAAAATCTTGAACAACTCAGCCAGGTTCTTCAGTCCGTCCGGGCTGAAATTGGAAAAGTCATCCTCGGCCAGACCGACGTGGTGGACAAAGCCACCATCGCCATTCTTATCGGCCAACACGCCCTGATCGAAGGAGTACCCGGCGTCGCCAAAACGCTGCTGGTTCGAACCCTGGCCCATGTGCTGGGGTGCGACTTTTCTCGCATCCAGTTCACTCCGGATCTCATGCCCGCGGATATCACGGGCACGAACGTCTACAACTTCCAGAAAAGTGAATTCAATCTGATGCCCGGCCCGATCTTCACCACGTTCCTGCTCGCGGATGAAATCAATCGCGCCCCGGCCAAGACGCAATCGGCCCTGTTGCAGGCGATGCAGGAACGTGTCGTCACCATCGACCGTCATACCTACCAGCTCTCACCCGCCTTCACCGTCTTTGCCACGCAAAATCCGGTTGAGTACGAGGGCACCTATCCGCTGGCCGAGGCGCAGAAGGATCGTTTTGCACTCAAGATCAGCATGCCTTGTCCCGAGCGCGAGAATGAACTCGATCTCGCGCGGCGCATGTTGGGCAATAACTCCCCTGAAGCCGCGCTGAACAACGGCGTCGTCAAACCCATCCTGACCGTGGAGCATCTTCAGGAATCGCGCCGCACCCTGGAACAACTGGCCGTGCGGGACGAAATGCTCGGGTACATCCTCGACATCGTCCGCGCCACCCGCACGCATGAGGCGATCCTGCTCGGCGCCGGACCGCGCGCCACACAATCGCTGATCATGGCCAGCCGCGCCAATGCCGCGTTGAACGGGCACGATTTCGTCAGCCCGGATGATGTCCGCAGCATGGTGATGTCCGTTCTGGAGCACCGCCTCATCCTTCGCCCGGAGTATGAGATTGAGGGGCTTTCCCTGAGTGAAGTCCTCCAACAAATTCTGCAGTCCGTCCCCGTGCCGCGATGATCGTTCCCCGCTCCAGCTTGATTCTGCTCGCATCGGTCACGGTTATTCCGCTTCTCGGAATGGCGGTGAGCTCGCCGGCTTTTGCCGTGCCCGGGCTGTCTCTGCTGGGCTTGGTCGCACTCGTCGCCGGAGCGGATGCCGTATGGGGCAAACAACGGATCAAAGCCATCAAGGTTGAGCTTCCCGACAAGCTGCGCTGGATTCAAAATCGTCCGGCCCGATTGGAAATGGCCTTTCAAACCACCGAGTCGCGTGCCGTCGATTTACGAATCGCCCTCGCTTTCCCGCCCGGCATTGAGCCAATCAAAGAAGAGTTGGCGATTCAATTACCCGCGCAATCCGGTAAACACTACGTTTCGTACGAATGCTCACCCGTGCAGCGCGGCCTTTTCTCGATCGAGGGCTGCTACTACGAAAGCATCTCTCCCTTGCGCCTTTGGGATATTCGCGGAAGTAACCCCAAGCCAACCGAAGTGCGGGTCTATCCCAATCTGGAATCGGAACGCAAGCAGGTCGCGTCCATCTTTTTGCGGACACGGAGCAGCGGCATGCAGGCGGTGCGTCAACTCGGGCAAGGCCGCGATTTCGAAAAGCTCCGCGAATACGTTCCCGGCGACGGCTACGACACCATCCACTGGAAAGCCACCGCGCGGCGCGGACATCCCATCACCAAAGTCTTCCAGGTGGAAAAGACCCAGGAAATCTATGTGATCATCGATGCGTCCCGGCTTTCGGCCCGCCTGCAGCAGCCCGGTGATCCGTCCAAGGGAACCCACCTGGATCGTTATATCGCCGCCACCCTGGTACTGGGTTTGGCCGCGGAAAAACAGGGCGATCTCTTCGGCCTGCTCACGTTCAGCGACGGCGTCTTGAGTTTTGTCCGCGCCCGTAACGGCAAGAATCATTACGGAGCCTGTCGCGAAGCGCTGTACCGGCTCGAGCCCCAGGCCGTCTCACCCGATTTCGAGGAAGTGGCGACCTTCATCAGCCTCCGGTTGAGGCGCCGCGCGCTTCTGATTTTCCTGACCGATCTGGACGACCCCATCCTGATGGAAACCTTTCAGCGCGCCGCCGAGGTCATTCGCCGAAAACATCTCGTCATGGTCCACATGCTGCAACCGGGTAACATCCGGCCCGTTTTCTCGAATCCGGATGTGTCCACGGTCGATGATGTTTACCAGGACCTGGCCCGTCACATGGCCTGGCACGATCTGCGCCAGCTGACCCTGACTCTCCAACAACAGGCGGTCACCCTTTCCCTGTTTTCTCAGGAACAATTCAGTGCCGAGATCCTCTCGAATTACCTCCGCGTGAAACAGCGGCAACTTTTATGATCCTTGACCTGCAAAAGTTCATTCTTGCGGAACGGCCCTTCTGGGAGGAACTCGAAACCCTCCTCAAAAGGATCGAGGAAGATCCCGACTTGCGTCTCCGTTTGGAAGAAACGCGCCGCTTTCATTATCTCTACGATCGAGCCGCTTCCGATCTGCTGCGGATTTCCACCTTCGCCTCGTCACCGGAGATCCTGCATCATCTCGAAGCCTTGGTCGCCCGCGCCTACGGGGAGATTCATGAGACGCGCGACCCGCGCCGGCGCTTTCTTTTTCTGCGCTGGTTTACCCGGGAACTGCCCCGCACCTTCCGGCGGCATTTGAACGCCTTTTGGTGTTCGCTGGCGTTGACCATTCTGGGTGTGGTCTTCGGCGCGGGAATTCTTTACGTGGACCCCGATGCGAAGGAATCGCTCATGCCTTTCTCGCAACTTCTCGAGAAGCCCAGCGACCGCGTCGCCCATGAGGAAAAGGAAAAGGGCAAGGAACTGGAAGGGCGGAAGGCCACCTTCGCCGGGTCTCTCATGACCCACAATATTCGCGTGTCCCTGTTCACTCTCGCGATGGGAATGACCTATGGCATTGGGACCGCCTTTGTCCTCTTCTATAACGGCGTGATGATCGGCGCGATTTCTCTCGATTACATCCACGACGGCCAGACCCGCTTTCTCGTGGGTTGGCTGCTGCCGCACGGATCGATCGAAATTCCCTCCGTGATGATCGCCGGTCAGGCCGGGTTTGTCCTCGCCGCCGCCTTGATTGGTTCCCGCAAGCGATTGAGCCTCCTGGGCCGGTTGCAGGCGGTGCGCAATGATCTGGTCACCCTGATCGGGGGCTTTTGCTTGTTGCTCGTTTGGGCCGGAATCATTGAAGCCTTCTTTTCCCAATACCATGAACCGGTTCTGCCCTATGGGGTCAAAATCGGGTTCGGCCTGGTGGAACTGGTGCTGCTCTGCGCCTATCTGACCTTTGGCGGACGCAAGCCCGATCAAGACGAGGTCCGTGCGTGATTCTCAATCTCTCCGGTCGGAAGACCTTACAGATCCAGACCCCCGAGGGCGTTGTCTTCAATCTTACCGTCGCAGGACTTTTCACCCGTTTTCTGTCCTGGGCGGTTGACGGTGCGGCAATCCTGGTCGCCAGTTCCCTTATCGGGACGTGTACGCAATTTTTTGCGCTCATCAGCCCCGATTTCGCGAAGGCCCTCTACATCATCTCTTACTCGGTCCTGTCCGTCGGCTACGGCATCTTTACCGAATGGAAGTGGCGGGGACAATCGTGGGGGAAACGGCTTCTTCGCCTGCGCGTGATTGACGCGTCAGGCCTCAAGCTGCAATTCAGCCAGATCGTCATTCGCAATCTTCTCCGGCCGGTCGACCTGCTACCGGTCGGTTATTTGCTGGGTGGGATGGTCTCCTTCTTGACCCGGCGCGGACAACGGCTGGGAGATCTGGCCGCGAACACCGTTGTTGTTGTCGTGCCCGACAACTTCGTTCTCGATGTGCAGCAACTCAAGGAGTCGAAGTACAACTCCTTCCGCGATTATCCCCACCTGGAGGCCCGGCTGCGCCAGCGCGTCAAACCGGCGGAAGCGGCCCTGGCCCTGGACGCCATTCTCCGGCGAGACGAGATGTCTCCCGAAGCCCGTCTCGAACTGTTCCGCCAAATCGCCGCCCATTTCCGTTCCCTGGTGGCTTTCGAGGAAAAGATGGACGAAATGATCACCGACGAACAATTTGTGCGTAACACGGTCGCCAGCATTTACCGGCAAAGCAGCACAAAGGCAGCTGGCAACTAATACGGTAACATTGTCCACCGAAAGGCGTGACGACTTGGTAGCCGGCACGGTCTTCTTTGAGACCATTTCCCATTTAGGTTGTCGCAATTGGGTGGCCCGGACAACTCGTTGTCCGGGTGGCCGAAGGCCACAGGAGGTCGTCCCCGAACGTGCACATTTCTCTG
>OUUS01000011.1_pt1 | contig 8080 bp, 6 predicted proteins | sample 1694891 | NCBI WGS metagenome assembly OUUS01 (sample SAMEA3914812, study PRJEB12502) | metagenome | biome: forest; material: soil | place: Canada | collected 2011-07-07 | depth 0.1 m | reverse complement strand
TTGCTGCGGAAAGCCGATTATCGGCTGGAATGTGATCTGGAAGGCTTGTTGCAGGCCTCATTTCCTAATCCCGGCGATGACGACAAGGTGCGTGCTTTATTCCAGCAAGACATTGAGGGAGGGACGGACCGTTTGGGCGTCGAAGCTCATCGACGTGATGGCGCCATCTGGTTCTTCTTTCCCATCGTGGCGTTGGTCTGGCGGAAGTAGCGGTTTAAGGCCCGGGTTAGGAATGCCAGACCTGATCGGTGGTCTGGATGGCTTTCCCGGACTTTGCCGCGTCTTCGATCAATAGCCCCAGGTAATGGTCCTGGCACGCTTCGGCCAGGCTGTAGAAATCTTTCCCGGTTTCCACGTAATGACCCATCGCGTCGAGGCAGGCGGCCACGGCGATCTCGTCATCGGCCAAGCGTGCCGGGATGAACGGGTTGCGATAGAGCCATTCCCCGCCCGCGAGATAGCCCTGGTGATGGTGGCCTTCAAGGTTGCCATGCTGGCCCGCATCCTTGCGCTCAAAGTGAAGATAAATCGGCGTCTTGTAATCGGCGAGATAGGAAGCCTCGAGATTGTTGATCTCGCCCTTCTCCCCGCGGATCAGCATGCGTTGGGAGCGGACCCACGAAAAATATTGGTCACCCGTGAAATCGTAGACACCCAGCTTGTCGCCGAATTGAAGTCGGGCAATCACCTGGCGTGAGGGATGGGTTTTGTCCTGCTCGGTTCCCGGCTCGCGACCGCGTCCCTGGGTGATTGGCGATACGAATTCATACGCCTCGATTCGTGCCGGTTCGAAGCGGATGCCCAGAAATCGCCGGAGCAGCACGACGCCGTGATAGTTATGGGCCGCCGAAATCTGGGCTTGGGTAACGGTGCCCAGCTTGCCGCTGGTGGCGAGCGCCAGTCGCGCCATGTGCAAAGGTTGGAACGGATACTGTTCCGCCACCTGAACGCGTGCGCCTTTCGGAAGTTTCTGCCACAGGCGCACCATGTCCTCGATTTGGTCGGCGGGCGGTGTCTCGGCCAACACAGGGATGCCGTGATGGGCCAGCTCCAGAATCAAATCGCCGCAGATGGCCCGGGGCACGGACACGACGACGAAGTCAGGCTTTGTCTTGAGCAAGGCCTCGATGCTGGAGACAGCGGGGATCTGCCAATCCTTCGCCAAGCGGGAACGAGTCGTCTCGGTTTTAGTGAAGAGCGCCGTGATGCCGAAACGCTCTGGTAACGCCTGGGCGATGCGGAAAAAGAATTCCGCGCGCCATCCGCCGCCAATGACCGCAAAGGTGATGCGCTTCTTCATTCTCCTACGATGCTGAAGATGAGGTCACTGGGCAACAGGTCAATTCGCGGCCAATCGGCTCTCTCAAATCTCGCTAGCGAGGCGGGAAGGTGTTTTCAGGAAAGCCCGGAGGTTGGGGCGTGGGTGCTGCGATAGAGGTCCCGGGCCTTCGCCATTTTTTCATCCGATTCGCTGCCTAGCAGGCTGAACCGGTGAACGTTGGAGTAGCGCTTTTTCCATCCACCTCGTAAGCGGATGAGCCTTCTGAAGAAGATGAAAAGAGGGATGGTCGCGAGAATAACATTAATCGTGCTAGTAATGAGTGCATAATTGTGCATAGTGTATTTTCTCATGCAAATCTCATATCATTCGAACATTGAGCCTCGCGCGCATCGAATTTTCCATGCAATCGCATTAATGTTCATTTTATTGCTGCCAGCATACGCAGAGAATGCAGCGCCAGGCGTCACCATCACGCAGAAGACACCGGTGGAAATCATCTCGGCCAATGGGACGGTCATGGGCGTCAAGGATTCGGTCGTGGGAACCAAGCTGACTTGGGTGAGCACGGATGGCGCCCGGGTGATTTTGCAGGATGCCCAAGGTGTTCATTATCGAATCGCTACAGCGGCTACCGATTACACGCCTCCGGCGACGGCGTCTCCCTCGCCAGCAACGGTCGCGACGGCGGCAGGCGCACCTCCGGCTCCGCCATCTGCTCCCGGGGACAGCCGCGCCCCGGACTTCGGCCCTAATGTTCTGGTGTTTGATCCGTCCATGAATGCAGCGGATATCCAGGGCAAGTGCGACGCCATCTTTGATCATCAGGAGACCAATGAGTTTGGCCCTGAGCGCTACGCCTATCTTTTCAAACCGGGCCAGTATCAGGTCAAGGTCAAGGTGGGTTTCTACACGCAGGTTTACGGTCTCGGTAAATTACCGGACGATGTGACCATCACCGGAGAAATCCACACCGACGCACGTTGGGACAACGGCAACGGGACCCGCAATTTCTGGAGAGGCTGCGAAAACCTCGCCATTGTGCCAACGGACCGGGGCGAGGATCGTTGGGCTGTTTCGCAGGCGGCGCCTTTCCGGCGGGTCCATGTGAAAGGTTCCCTCGTGCTATTCGATAATGGATGGACCAGCGGTGGCTTTCTGGCCGATTCCAAGATCGATGGCGATATCATCCCGGGTTCTCAGCAGCAATGGTTTTCCCGGAATACGCAGTGGGGTGATTGGAAAGGCGGCGTTTGGAACATGGTGTTCATGGGCACCGTCATGCCGCCGCAGGGGACCTGGCCGGACAAGCCTTTCACGACCATCGATCAAACGCCCTACATCCGGGAAAAGCCGTTTCTCTATATCGACGACTCGGGCAGTTACAACGTGTTTGTGCCCGGGCCACGCAAGGACAGCAAAGGCGATAGTTGGGACGACGGACATCCTGTGGGCGATTCCATTCCTCTGAGTCAATTCTATGTCGCGCGATCGGACCGGGACACGTCCGCCACGCTCAACGATGCGCTCAGCAAGGGAAAGCATCTCCTGCTGACTCCGGGGATTTACCATCTGGATGACACGTTGAGAGTGACACATCCGAACACTGTCATATTGGGGCTGGGCATGGCGACCTTGTCGCCGCAAAAGGGAACATCGGCCATGGAAATCTCCGATGTCAGCGGGGTCAAGCTGGCCTGCATTCTCTTCGATGCCGGCCCCGTCACCTCGCCCGTGCTGCTGCAAGTGGGCGAGCCGGGGAGCAGTCAGTCCCATGCCGATAATCCAACCATGCTCTACGATATCTTCTGTCGGGTCGGTGGCGCCGCGGTGGGCGTGACCAAGACCTGTGTCATCATCAACAGCAGCGACGTGGTGGGTGATCACGCCTGGATCTGGCGCGCCGATCACGGAGCAGGCGCCGGTTGGGACGCGAACAAAAGTACCAATGGCCTGATCGTTAATGGCGCCAACGTCAGCTACTACGGTCTCTTTGTGGAGCATTTTCAGGAAAACCAGACGCTCTGGAACGGTGAAGGCGGCCACGTTTATTTTTATCAATGCGAGATGCCTTACGATCCGCCCACGCAGAACGATTGGATGCACGGAACCACCAAGGGATGGCCTGGTTACAAGGTGGCTGACTCGGTGAAAAATCATGAAGCCTGGGGCTTGGGCATTTATTGCGTCTTTAACAAGGACAGCATTTATGCGGACACTGCGGTGGAGGCTCCCAAGACTCCGGGCGTCCAGTTTCATCATGTGCTGATCTTCCGTCTCTCCGGTGCAACGGCGGAGAGCGGGATCAATCATGTCATTAATGATGCGGGTAGTCCCGCGACCAAAGTGGCGACCAAGCAGATGGTGCTCGAATATCCCGGTTCCGAATGATTGAGGTGAACCCGCGGCAGCAGCTAGTCCCTCAATAAATGACGAAGGCTGGCGTAGTCGATCTTCGCATTATGCCGTTTATCGACGGGAAGCCGGGGAAGAATCTTGCATTCATCCAGTTTGGCCGCCTCAAGCGAATTCTTGAGTTCTTGAAGCTCCTCATCTGTTGGATTTCGGCGGACCTGCAAGGCAAGATACCTTTTGCCTTCGGAAGCGACGCAGCCTGCGAAACGAACCCATTCAAATTGTTGGGCGACACACTCCACCGCAAAGGGAAAGAGCACGCCGCGACTATCGGTTATTTTGGCAACGCAACGGCCAAGAAGCCAAAGACGATCCTGCGAATCCAGATAGCCGAGATCTCCAGTGCGATGCCAGGTAACTCCATCCACCATGAATTTGGTTTCTTCGTTGCCTTTCCCGTGCAGATAAGTCGACAGCACATGCGCACCACTCACAACGATTTCTCCCGGTTCATTAGGCAAAACAGCAAATGCTTTGAATTCAGCTCCGGAAACGGTCCCGAGAGGCGTACCCCATTGGTCTTTTAAAATGCGCAATTGTATTTCCGGAACCGGATGCCCGGCCAGCAGCCCCTTACCGGAACGCATGGCAGAAAAATCATCAGCCGTGATGTCGGCGTGGCCAAGATGGGCTATTGGCTCGGCCTCCGTGGAGCCGTAAACGGCCTCGGGATCCTGACCAAAGGAGGCCTTTAAGCGGGCGAGCAAGCGGGGAAAAACGGGAGCACCTCCCGTATAGACCTTGATCGGCGGTATTTTCTCATCATGGCGCGGCTGGCTTTCAACGTATTCCAGAAGACATTCGAAAAAGGCCGGCGATCCCGCGGTACGAGTGGGTTTGAACCGTTCGATCTGAGTGAGGATCGGGTTGGGGACAACAAAGCCGGGACGACGCAGATCCGCATTCGGAATAATACTCGTCACTCCCGAGCCGAGATTGGCCAGCACGAATACCGGCAACGTGGTCAGATCGATTTCTCCTGAGCGCAACGCGATGCTTCTTTCCAAAATGCGATGCTGGGCCAGCAAAAAACCATGACTACGTACGGCGGCCTTGGGTTGCCCTGTGCTTCCACTGGTGAAAGTCAGAAGGGCCGGTTCCTCCATATCGACGGGGGTAATATCCTTGAGAGGTTCAATCTGGTTCGCCTTGGAAAGGGAAGTCGCTCCTGGCAGCCAGGGACCAATGACAAATGAATGGGGAATGCGACACAAGGCCAATGAAGCCATCCGCAAGAGGTGAGCTTTCGGCGTGCCAACCAACCCTTTCGGTGTCTGCAAAGCGCAGCATCTTTGGATATGCGATAACCCTGCGGAGGGATCGAGGAACATGGCGACGAGCCCTGTTCGAAAAATTCCAATCAGGGTCACGTAAAGCTCAATCGACATGCCTTGAAGGACGAGAACCGCATCGCCCCGCTTCAAACCTTCAGACAAAAAGAGGGCGGCAACTTGGGCCGAGCGCCGATCGAGCTCCGCAAAGGTAATGGCGCGGTCTTCCCCTCGGGCAACATCTCGAATGGCGACGGCATTACCCATCCGGTGCGCTTGATCGGATAAGACCTCAGCAATATTCATCAGCCAAGCCTATGAGCGAAAAGCGTGTAGCGCCGAATGGTCTGTGCGTAATGACCGCTGATATTTCGCGACTTATTGGTTTCGTGCATGAGCGCATGGATGGCCTGTCTGAAGCCAAAACCGTGTGCCGTAAGGTGAACTTTATCGACGAGCACCGAACCTAACCCGGCGGAGGCACGGCCCGGTAAAACCGCGACCGTTTTAAGAATAACCGTATCCACCTGGTGTCCTCTCCTGGCCTGTGCATGATCCGGGATGGCAAAAATATACCCGACCGGCTTTCCGTCATGCTCGGCAATAAAAATAAAGCGAGGATCGATTAGCGCTTCGATGGCTTGGTATTGTGCAATGAAGCTGGCCTCATCCAAAGGCGTATAGAGAAAATTGGAGGTAAAGCTGATGGCGGAGACGGCGTAAATTTTCTTCAGTTCATCCAAAAACGCGTTTGGTCGAAAACTTCGAATCGCAATGCCTTCGTCCTTCAAGCGCTTTTCCGCCCGCGCCATTCGTGGATCGCTGTAACTAAGGTTCCGATTGAGCGCGGAATAATATTCGGCCAGCGGCGTAAATCCGGCGTTGTTGAAATGATCAGGCCATTCCGTCGGATTGGTTGGTTCCAGAAAGAAAGGTGGCTCTTTGCCGGCATCCGTGACCAGCCGATAACGACGCCAGGTGTTTCCATCCATGGGGCCGACCGCCAGCACACATCCCTGTTCCCGGAGCCACTTTTTCGCTTCTTCCAGAAGTGAGTCGGCATCTCCGGCGTTCGCTGCCGCATAATGACCGATGTACCCAATAGACTGGCTCGCCAAAGCAGGCGTTGTTTTCCACCAGAGCGAACACCGAGCTGTGATTTTATCGTTTTGGGAGACCAGGAGATGAGCATCCGCATGTTGACTTGACAGCACGGTCAGATCGAACGACGGAAGATCCGTCGCCAAACCTGCGGACGAAATACGATCAAAGTCGTGGGCTAAAAAGTTTTGGACCATGGTTCGATGAGCGTGATGAAGGTGAACGCGAGAACGGAAGCTGCGAGGCCGATCATTCCCTGGCGCAGCCATCTCGGCGTATCGTTGGGGGACGCGTCCAAGTTGGGCTGAATCCTGGAAAAGAGAATCACCGATAGCGCGACTAATGCAAAAGCGGCTCCGGCCAGGATGGCTTCATGGCCATTGCGGCGCCAAACCCATAAATAGGGAAGTGCTGGAATAGTGAAGCCCAGCAGGATGGCCTTGATCACGGCAACATGGGGTTTATTCGTCCCATCGGCCCTGGTGAAATAGGCGAGCGCGACCATTCCAAGATGGGCGGCGTAAGCGACTCCGTACGGATAAATGAGATTGGTGCAATCGAGAGACTTGGAAAGAAACAGCCAAAAGATGCTGGCAAAGGCCACGCAAAAAACGCCGTGAATGGTATGCACCGAACGGCTTGGTGCCTGGGCTTTGGGAGATAGTAACGTGTAACCAATCAACATCATGGCAGGAGCCAGGAACCAGTGCCAATCGCCCAGCCCCCAACTCGTGTAGAGGACAAGGGCTCCGCCAATGACAGCGCTTCTCGACAAATAGGTGTGCCGCCGCCACCAGAGCATGGCGAGAACCAAGACGATGATGACCGCGAAGCGTTCGATCAAGGTCCAGGTGCTTAAGGTCAGGTAGACTTTGAGAAGGACGAACGTGGTGAGTGGTATGAAAAGGTTATCCAGCCCCCGCCAGGAAATAGCCTCCATCAGCATGATGACCAGCGCCAGGCTCAGGCCGATCAACAGGGATTCTGCGCGGCCTGTGTTTGTCATCAGCAAAACCGGAATATGGATGCTGAGAAAAGCGACGATGAAAAAGGAGAGTGAGCCCTCCCAGCTTTTCCAGCTCTCGTCCGTTTCATAGCGGGCGAGCCCATAGCGCACGCCAATGAGCGCTCCCGTGGCATCGGCCAGAGCCAGCACAAGAACCGGTACGAGAAACAGGACTTTGTCCCCATTTGCCATCCAGAAAACGGTCGACACAGCGACGGGAAAATAGATTTCACCCAACGATGCACGATCCACTCCACCGAGAACGGAACCAAGCTCGCGCTGAACGGGCGCATATAAACGCACCGAACCCAGTAGCACGATGGAGGACAAGGCCAGAATCAAAACCGGCCAGGTTTCGTGAAAGAGATAGGGAAAGGAAAGCGTGACCAATCCCATGCCCACGTGGACCATTTTTCGGGTCAATTCGGGATGGAATGCAAAGTGCCGCTGCAGGGATCTCAGTCCGGCAAGAAATACCACCAGCACAACCATGACGCTGCCGATACCCAGCCAGGGATTCATGCGCGTACGATCTCCTCCAAGACGAAGGCGCTGTAAAAGAATGCCTTATCGCGCAATAAAAGTTCCCGGGAGCGCTCTGGATGACTACGAATAATAGCGGCCATGGCCTCCGGACGGGACCGTGGCGCGAGCATGTTCCAGTAGGCCAGCCGCGCACCGGGACGAGCGGCTTTGGCCAGTTGATCCAGGAGCCGATGATAATTCTCTTCCGACATGTATTCGAAAATGTCGCTCAGATTATAAGCATCAACTTTCGCCGGGCCGATCTCTTCAAGAAAGCTCTCGAGGGTTTGGCAGCGCCACTCCAGTCGATCCAGATTGGCGCGGATGGCGGTGAAGTTTTCTTCCCGCAAGGCAAAGGGCAATGCCTTGCCGTGCGTTCCGGTCAAAATCCAGTGAAGGTAAGGATTCTCCGCCGGATTTAATTCCACCAGCGCATGCTTCGTCCTCATCAGAATCCGGTCGGCCACGCTGCCTTCCACATAA
>OUUS01000012.1_pt1 | contig 9032 bp, 7 predicted proteins | sample 1694891 | NCBI WGS metagenome assembly OUUS01 (sample SAMEA3914812, study PRJEB12502) | metagenome | biome: forest; material: soil | place: Canada | collected 2011-07-07 | depth 0.1 m | reverse complement strand
GATCGCAGAAAACCAGCTTCATCGTCTGCCCCACCAATCGGGTCTACCTTTGAAAGGCTTTTCTGAAAGCGCACGTCAAGCCATGGAACGCTATTCATGGCCGGGCAATATTCGAGAGCTTCGCAATGTCATCGAGCGGGCGACCATTCTGGCCACGGGAGAACAGATCGAGCCGGCTGACCTGCCTTCTTCCCTGGGTGAAGTTCTGCCGGGTACGCCTGCCCTGGGTGGCCCTCACTCGATTGATGATATTGAGGCGGAACATATCCGTCAGGTTCTTGGCCGGACCCATACACTTCAAGAAGCAGCCGCCATCTTGAAGCTGGATCCGACAACCTTGCTGCGCAAACGCAAGAGTCTCGGTCTCTGAGAGGCGCCCTGAAGATCGGGTAAAATCCCCGAGAGCATTTTCCCGATCGGCTAATTCCCCCGGCACACGGTGCTCGCAGAACCGGCATCTCCAAGATCTCCTCGCACATCATGCTGGTGGCAAGCATGTTGTAATCCTCAAAAATCCCTTGGCATACCAGTAGCTAAGTAAGCGGTATGATGACATTAAACCGCCGACTGCTCCTGGGTATCGCCCCGGTATTGCTGATCTTTTTGGCCGTGGGCATCTACGCCATTTTTCTGTTCCTGAAACTGGGCGGTGCCATCGACGTCATATTGCGGGAAAATTACCGAAGCGTCGTCGCTTCCCAGAATATGAAAGAGGCCGTCGAAAGAATGGATTCCGGTTTGCTCTTCATGCTGGGCGGTGATGAGAAAAGGGGGCGGGAGATGTTCCAGCAGTACACCCCGGTCTTCGAAAAAAATTCGGATATTGAAGTCCGTAATATCACCTTACCGGGAGAAGGTGACCTTGAAAATAAGGTTCAGCAATTGCATGCCCAGTACATGGAGACGGCCGCCAAATTCTTCGCCCTTTCACCGTCGGATCCGGCTCGGCGCGAGCTCTATTTCAATCACCTGCTGGCCACCTTTACCGAGATCAAGGAAACCGCCAACCACATCCTGGAGATCAATCAGCAAAACATGGTGGATGCCAATAACGAAGCCCGGCGGCAAAGCCGCACGGCGTCCGATTACATGATCGTGACCCTCTTCATTGGGTTTCTCGTTGCGACTGGCGCCACTTATGAATTGGCTCGTTCCCTTATTCAACCTATCCGGAGCCTGACCGAATCGGCCCAACAATTGGGCGAAGGTAATCTCGATCAACATGTGCCGGTCCAATCACATGATGAAGTAGGCCAGTTGGCCGAAGCCTTCAACAAAATGGCCGCCCGCCTTCGCGCTTATCGGCAAAGCACCACTGAGGCCATCCTGCAGGCGCAACAGACAACAGACAGTGCCCTGCGTGCTTTCCCTGATCCCATTCTGGTCTTTTCCTCTGAAAAGAAAATCCAGCTCCAGAATGCGGCGGCGGAACTCTTCCTTCGGAAAATCGGCGGAAACATCGATTCCCTCCCCACGCTATCTCCTCATATCGATCAAAGCCTTCAGGGCGGAGCCGATTTTCAACCCACCAGTTTCGACAAGGCCGTTCTAGTGAACTTGGACGGGACGGAAAAATACTACCTGCCCCGGATCCTGGCCATGCGCAATGACGCGGGAAATCCCGTGGGAGCTATCGTTGTCCTGCAGGACGTGACCCGTTTCCGTGTGGCCGACGACGTTAAAACCGACTTGATTGCCACCGTCAGCCATGAACTAAAGACCCCGCTCACCAGCATGCAAATGGCCGTCTATCTGCTGTTGGAAGAAAAAGTCGGACCGCTCAATACCAAGCAAACCGAGCTTCTCCTTGCCGCCCGGAGCAATTCGGATCGCCTGTTTGAAATGATCGAAGACTTGCTCGATCTCGCTCGTTTCGAAGGTGGCGCAGCTTTGATTGATAAGAAGCCAGTGACCTGCCAGCACCTCGTCGATGAAGTGGTCGCTCAGGAGAAAGACCTCATCGTTTCCCGGGGCCGGGCCTTGAAGGTGGAGATGGAGCGCAATCTCCCCCCCGTTGAAGTCAGCCTCGCCCGCATCGATCAGGTCTTCGCCAACTTTATCTCCAATGCGGTGAAATACTCGCCCTCAGGCAGCACCATCACCCTCTCCGCCGCACGCGAGGACGCCAAAACCGTTCGCTTTGCCGTCAAGGATGAGGGCGCCGGCATTCCCAAGGATTTGCGCCGGCGGATCTTTGAGAAATTCTTCCGTGCCACCGACAGTGGCGATGAGGGCGCCGGCCTGGGGCTCAGCATCGCGCGGGAAATCGTTCTCGCACACGGCGGAAATATTGGCGTCGAAAGCGAAGAAGGAAAAGGAAGCGAATTCTTCTTCACCCTTCCCGCCCTGACTTGAATTCAAACCACAAAGAAAAATCATTTATGAAAGAAAGAACCATCGTATCCAGCGTGGTGGCCTTGCTGGTCACCGTCATCATCCTGGCGACAAGAGAGACAGATCTCATTTATGTCGCCGCAACCGTCCTCTTCTTCGGCCTGTGCATGGCTTACGCCGTCTGGTGCGAGCGTCTTTAAGGAATATTTATGGGAACCATCATCGTCGGACTTATTTCACTCGGACTCCTTGTCTATCTCTTTATCGCCATGATTTGGCCGGAAAAATTCTAGATCACCACTGTCTCGGGCACGGTCTTCGACCGTGCCGTGGCCCTGATTCGAAAATAAACTTTTTAATTTATATATGAACGCTGCATTAGGATGGATTCAACTGGCTCTCTACGTGGGCCTGTTGTTGTTGATTACAAAACCGCTTGGCCTTTACCTGCTTCAGGTACTCGACGCGCGCGGTCGCACCTGGCTCGATCCGATTGTGGGGCCTTTGGAGCGCCTCACCTATCGTCTCGGTGGAATCGATTCCGGCAAGGAACAACATTGGAAACAGTACACCTTCTCCATGTTGAGCTTCAGCCTTTTTACCATGTTGGTGACTTACGCCATCCTGCGTCTGCAGGCCATGCTCCCGTTCCAGCATCTGCTCAATCCACAGGCGTTTCCAACCATTGGTGATCACCTCGCCTTCGACACGGCGGCAAGCTTTACCACCAATACCAATTGGCAGAGTTACGGCGGCGAATCGACCATGTCCTATCTCTCGCAAATGGTCGCTCTCGCGAGTCAGAATTTCTTTTCTGCCGCGGTTGGAATTGCGATTGCGGCCGCGCTGGTGCGGGGCATCGCGCGTCATTGCGCCGATACCGTCGGCAATTTCTGGGTCGATCTGGTTCGCACCATCTATTATCTGCTGCTCCCCATTTGCGTCGTCTTCGCGATCTTCCTGATTTCCCAGGGAATGATCCAAAATTTCAAACCCTATGATGCCGCTGCTTTGACGGAGAAGGAAACCGTCCAGGTGCCCAAGAATGACACCAACGGCAATCCGGTCAAGGATGCCCAAGGCAATCCAGTCATGGTGCCGCAGGTGGTGGATACCCAGTCGATTCCCGAAGGCCCCATGGCTTCCCAAATGGCCATCAAGATGCTGGGAACAAATGGCGGAGGCTACACCAATGCGAACGCCGCGCATCCCTTTGAGAATCCGACTCCCTTCTCAAACTTCATCCAGATGCTCTCGATCTTCGCGATCCCGAGCGCACTGACCTACTACCTGGGACGCATGGTGAAGAGTCCTGGCCATGGCTGGTCGGTTTGGGCTGCGATGGCGCTCCTCTTCCTGGCGGGCTTCTTCGTCTGCTGGCATTACGAAGCTGCGGGTAATCCCATCCTCACCCAACTCGGCGTCAATCCCGCCGACGGCAATATGGAGGGGAAGGAAGTACGCTTCGGCATCACGAATTCGGCGCTCTTCGCGACGATCACCACGGACGCTTCGTGCGGTGCTGTGAATTCAATGCATGATTCCTTCACTCCCCTGGGCGGACTGGTACCCCTCTTCAACATCGAATTGGGCGAAGTCGTCTTCGGCGGCGTCGGCGCAGGCCTCTACGGCATGCTCGTCTTCGTCATCGTCGCGGTCTTCATCGCAGGATTGATGGTCGGGCGCACGCCTGAATATCTCGGCAAGAAGATCCAATCGTTCGAGGTCAAGATGTCGATGCTGATCTTGTTGGTCCTCGCCATGGATATCCTGGGCTTCACCGCCTGGGCCTGCGTGAGCGACTGGGGCAAGGCCGGACTCAACAACAACGGACCTCACGGCTTCAGTGAAATGCTCTACGCCTACAGCTCCGTCACCGGTAACAACGGCAGTGCGTTTGCCGGCCTGACCGCCAACACCTATTGGTACAACACCACGCTGGCCTTCGGCATGTTGATCGGACGTTTCTTGATGATCGTCCCCATCATGGCCATCGCCGGTTCGTTGGCGGCCAAGAAACTCGTTCCCGCCGGTGCTGGCTCGTTTCCTGTCTCAGGAGGAACATTCACGTTCCTGCTGATCGGAACCATTCTGCTGGTGGGCGCCTTGAACTTCCTGCCCGCCCTGGCCCTCGGCCCTATTGTGGAGCACTTCCTCATGGGCGCCGGAAAATTATTCTAATCCTCGTCGTACATCTATTATTCACATGAGCACTAAAGCACATTCCCTGTTCGATTCTTCCATTGTCATTCCCGCGCTTGGCGATTCAGTTAAAAAGCTGAATCCCGCCCTGATGATCAAAAATCCGGTCATGTTCGTCACCATGGTCGGAGCCGCGGTCACGACAGCGGAAATCTTCGTTTCCACTGAACCGAAAGCCTTCACGATCCAAATCTCCGTCTGGCTCTGGTTCACGGTTCTCTTCGCCAATTTCGCGGAAGCGATGGCGGAAGGACGTGGTAAGGCTCAGGCCGGTGCCCTGCGCCAATCACGCACCAATACCCTGGCCACACGGATCGGCCCGGATGGCGCCCGCTATCAAGTCGATGCGAACGCCCTGCGCAAAGGCGATGTCATCGTCGTCGCCGCCGGTGATATGATCGCCAGCGACGGCGAAATCATTGAAGGCGCCGCCACGGTCGATGAATCGGCCATTACGGGCGAATCGGCTCCCGTGATTCGAGAAGCAGGTGGCGACCGCAGTTCGGTTACCGGTGGCACCCGCGTGCTTTCCGATGTGATCAAAGTCCGCATCTCCGCCGATCCCGGCCACAGCTTCCTGGACCGGATGATCGGTCTGGTGGAGGGCGCGAAACGGCAGAAGACACCCAATGAAATCGCCCTGACCATCTTATTGGCGGCCTTGACCGTCATCTTCCTGGTCGTCTGCGTCACCTTGATGCCGTTCGGTATCTACTCGCAGGTGACATTCTCGATCACCGTCCTGGTGGCGTTGCTGGTTTGCCTGATCCCGACCACGATCGGCGGACTGCTCAGCGCCATTGGTATCGCCGGCATCGATCGTCTTGTGCAGAAAAACGTTCTGGCCATGAGCGGTCGCGCCGTCGAAGCGGCGGGCGATGTCGATGTTCTCCTCCTCGACAAGACCGGCACGATTACCCTCGGCAATCGTCAGGCCGTCGAGTTCTTCCCTGCTCCTGGAATCGATAAGAAGGAGATGCTCGACGCCGCGCAACTGTCTTCCCTCGCGGATGAAACACCCGAAGGCCGCAGCATCGTCGTCCTCGCCAAGCAGCAAGGCGTGGGCGTGCGGACCTTGCACGATATACCGGATGCCACCTTCGTCCCCTTCACCGCCCAAACCCGCATGAGCGGCGTGGATTTAGGTCCCATCCAGTACCGTAAAGGCGCGGCTGAATCGGTGAAAGAATACGTCGGTGGAAAATTCTCAACCGAAACGGATCGCAAAATCGACGAGATCTCCAAACTCGGCGGCACACCGCTGGTGGTTGCCGCGCGGAACACCTCCACGCCCACGGCCGCTCCCAAGGTCTACGGCGTGATTTATCTCAAGGATATCGTCAAAGGCGGTCTCGCCGATCGTTTCGCCCGCTTCCGTGCGATGGGCATTCGCACCGTGATGATTACCGGTGACAATAAATTGACCGCCCAAGCCATCGCCGCCGAAGCCGGAGTCGATGACTTCCTCGCCCAGGCGACACCGGAAGACAAACTCGCCCTGATTCGCAAGGAACAGCAGGGCGGACGCCTCGTCGCCATGACTGGTGACGGGACCAACGATGCCCCTGCCCTGGCGCAGGCCGACGTGGGCGTGGCCATGAACACCGGCACCCAGGCCGCCAAGGAAGCCGGCAACATGGTGGATCTCGATTCCAATCCCACGAAGCTGATTGAAATCGTCGAAATCGGCAAACAACTGCTGATGACCCGTGGCGCCCTGACGACCTTTAGCATTGCCAACGATGTGGCCAAATACTTCGCCATTATCCCGGCCATGTTGATGGTCACCTTCCCTGCGGTCGCCCCCCTCAACATCATGCAATTGGCCAGTCCAAACAGCGCCATCCTCAGCGCGGTGATCTTCAATGCGTTGATCATCATTCTGCTGATTCCGCTGGCACTGCGCGGTGTCCAATTCCGGCCCATGCCCGCCATGGCCCTGCTGCAGCGGAACCTGCTGATCTATGGCATAGGCGGCATCCTCGCTCCGTTCCTCGGCATCAAGGTCATCGACATGATCATCACGTCCCTTCACATCATCTGATTACACTTCCATGAATATTCTTAAAGAAATCAAAGCTACCGTCATTGTCACCGTCATGCTGCTGATCGTCTGCTGCGGCATTTATCCCCTCTTCATTTTTGGAGCAGGGCAGTTGCTCTTCCCGCAAAAGGCCAACGGTAGCCTCGTCCTGGGTGCGGATGGCAAACCCATCGCTTCCACCTTGCTGGGGCAGACCTTTACCGCCGACAAGTATTTCGCGCCTCGGCCCTCCGCGGCGGGAACCGGCTATGATTCGACCAGTTCAGGCGGTAGCAATTATGGTGCGACTTCCCAAGCCCTGCACGATGCCGTGAAGCAGCGCGTGGCCGATTATCGGAAGGCGAACAATCTGCCGGACAGCCAGCTTGTTCCGGCCGATGCCGTGGAAGCCTCTGGAAGCGGTCTTGATCCGCACATCAGCATCGAGAATGCCCAGTTGCAACTCCCTCGCGTGGCCAAGGCCCGCGGGATGAGCGAGGACGATCTTAAGAAGCTCGTCGATCAATACACCGATGGCCGCGACTTCGGCATCCTGGGAGAACCGGGCGTGAACATCGTCAAACTCAATTTGGCTTTGGACGGTAAGTTTAAATAAAGAGGAGAATGCTGGCGAATAGCCAGGCGCAGCGCCCTGAGGTCACCCGGGGCGCTGCGTGATCCCGACGGCAACACTCTTATCTCGATGCGCCCCCTCCCCCTGACTTTTGCCATTCCAACCTACCGCCTGCGCGATGTTCCGCAAACCGTCGAGGCGTACGACGAGAATTTTGCGGACAATGGCCACATCGTCAAATTGATGGTCTTTGACGATTCCAGCCCCGCCACACAGAAAAAGTACTATTCTCTGCTGGAACAGACTCATACCAGAAACGAGCTTTATTATGTCGGCCCGCGCGAAAAAGAGGCCTTCATCCAGCTCGTCAACAAGCGACTCAATAACGCGAGACTTGAGCCTCTCGTACGGAATCTTTTTCGCCCCAGTTACGGCGGCAACCGTAACTTCACTCTGATTTATACGCTCGGAGAATTGCTGGTCAGTTCCGACGACGACATGCGGCCCTATGCCTTGATGGAGGATAGCCCGGAATCATTGTCCGAGACCGAGATCAGCCGGGGAAAACTGGTCAAACCCGATGCCCCAGGTTACTCCGATAAAGCCTTCGATATTCTAGCGAGTTTTTACGATGTCCTGGGACGGCCGGTCAAAAGCCTGCCTCGTAACTATCTTCAGGGAGAATATGTGATCGATACTGCGATGGACCTGGAAACCAACGCCACGCTCGGCGTCGTCCGGGAAAATTCACTCTTTCTTAAAGCGGGTCGGATCTCACCCAATGCCATCGTCAAGATCGCCCAGACTTTCCGCACCGGAACCAACGACATCGATGCCGTCGATTTTGTTGATCTCTACCTGCAAAATGAAGATCAGATCAAGATCAACGAATTGAATGACTACTATGCCTTGGTGAATTTCCGTCCGGTAGTGACCAACAAAAATTGGCGCATGGATTGCGGCGTGGGCGGCTATGATAACGAGTTTGGTTTGCCGCCTTTCTTTCCCACTCGGTTGCGTTTTGAAGACTACATCTACCGTCTCTGGATCCAACGCCAGGGCATCGTCGCCGCCCATGTCGATTCGGTCCAATTCCATTCGAAGAGCAACTACATGCGGAACCCGCCCGCCGCCGAAATCTTCAATGAGGAAATCTCCAATCTCCTGAAACGAAAGATCAAGGACAGCCTGAGGAAGACCAGTGACCTCGGAATCGAATTCGGCTACGAGGGTGAAGTCACCCTCGAGGATGCGGAGCAGATTCTGAATCGGATCCAGGCGCTTCATCAACGAGCCAAATCCGCCGCCACGACCGCACGGGAGCCGGAGCGAAAGATGGGAATCGAATTCTTTGCAGACAGCCTGCAAAAAGCGTTCTACGGCTTCGATTCCGATTTCTTCCAACAAAACGTCAACCGCATGGTGGACGACGTAATCAGTCAGTTTAAGGGTTCTCTCGACCTCTGGCCCACCTTGATTGAAATCTGCTACTATGCCAAAAGCAAAAAAGCCTTCCCGCAGGTACGAGTCCTGAATAAATCTTTTAACCGGACATTCCCCAGGACCTTTTCAAAATCAAAGCTTCTCAAACTCGTCTCGACTGTCCCCCAGGATCCGATTGAGCCTGTCCCCAAGAACAAACGACTGATATAACCGCGCCATGGACAAGGAGTCTCCCATTTCCGACCGGCAGAGTCCGGAAGACTTCCTGTACCTGATCCAGCGACAGGCTCACGGAAAGCTGAAGGTTTATCTCGGATCATCTGCGGGTGTGGGCAAGACCTACTCCATGTTGATCGAGGGCAACCGGCTGAGAAACCGGGGAGTCGATGTCGTCATTGGTTACGTAGAACCTCATGCACGGCCTGACACTACCGCGCAGATCGATAAGCTGGAAAT
>OUUS01000021.1_pt1 | contig 10656 bp, 9 predicted proteins | sample 1694891 | NCBI WGS metagenome assembly OUUS01 (sample SAMEA3914812, study PRJEB12502) | metagenome | biome: forest; material: soil | place: Canada | collected 2011-07-07 | depth 0.1 m | reverse complement strand
CTTTCCGCTGCCTGCTTCAGTTGTTGGTCGGTTACCGGTGTATCGATTTCGGCAAGGAGCTGACCGGACTTGACTGTCCCTCCAATGTCAACCAGCCACCGCTTGATGTAGCCGCTGACCTGCGCGTAGACGGCGCTTTCGATCTGCGCATCCACTGTTCCCGGAAGCGTGAGATGCAATTGCGCGTCGCCCTTTTGGGGGTGAATGATCAGTACCGTGGGAACCGCCATTTGATCGGTGGAAGCGGTGAGATTCTTCTCCGCCGAGTGCTTATGCCAAAGAACAAGCACGACGATTACGATCAGAATGGCCACAAAGAGAATGAACCAAAGCCAGGTATGCGACGGACGTTTTTCATCGCTGTCTTCTTCGCGGGTGTATCGCTCGCGCGGGTCTTTGGAAAGCCGGTTCAGCGGAGGACTGGAATGACCGTTGTGGATCGCCATAAATTAACCATGTTGGAGAGCCGGTTCCGGCTCGTGTTTTTCTGAAGTCGATTCCTTTTTCTCCTCACCGTCTTTGGATTGGCGGCCTCGAATGAGACTGTAAACGGTCGGGACAAAAAAGAGCGTGGCGATGGTCGCCACCAGAAGTCCGCCAATCACCGCGCGACCAAGAGGCGCATTCTGTTCGCCGCCTTCACCGAGGCCGAGCGCCATCGGGATCATTCCGATGATCATCGCCAGAGCCGTCATAATCACGGGCCGTAGACGTGTTTTTCCCGCCTCCAAGACCGCCTTGCGCGCATCTTTAACCTCGGCAATCCGTTCCTTGGCGAACGAGATGACCAGGATGCTGTTCGCGGTGGCCACGCCGATGCACATGATGGCGCCCATCAGGGCCGGCACGCTTAAAGTGGTTCCCGTGATGAAAAGCATCCAGACGATACCAGCGAGAGCTCCGGGAATCGCCATGATGATAATGAAGGGTTCCGACCAGGACTGGAAGTTGACGACCATCAGCAGGTAGACCAGAACAATGGCGCCGGCGAGTCCCTCGAAGAGACCTTCAAACGACTGGCTCATGGTCATCACTTGTCCGCGCACCGTTGTTTCCGTCCCTTGGGGAACCTCCTTCTGTATCCCTGCCATGATTTTATTCACGTCGGAGGAGACGCCGCCCAAGTCGCGGTCCTGAACGTTGGCGTAAATATCAATGACCGGTCGAATATCGTAGTGATAGATCGCGCCGGGCTCCGAATCGCGTTGAATCGACGCCATGTTGGCGAGTAACTGTGGCCCGCCGGTTCCGTGGAGGGGAATGTTCTCCAGGTCCTGCATCGAACTGATCGTATACTGCGGTGACTGGACGGCGACGTTGTAGCTAACGCCGTTCTTCGGATCGAGGTAGAAAGTGGGCGTGGTTTGAAAACTTCCGCTCAAGGAGACCAGTACGCTGGTAGCAATGTTGCTGGCCGTGATGCCGACCTTTTCCGCGTGAGAGCGTTCCATCGAGACCATGAAATGGGGCTCGTCATAGACCTCATGCACGTTTACATCCACCGCGCCGGGGATGTGACGTACCTGATCGGCTACTTTGCGGGCCAGGTCCAAATTCTTTTCCACAGCAGTTCCGACAAACTGAATATCGATCGGTGCCGGCAGTCCGAAATTAAGAATCTGACTGACAATATCGGCGGGTTGGAAGGTGAAGAGCGTGCCCGGAAATTCCTGGGGGAGATCGATCCGAAGTTTGCGCTGATAATCCGCTGTGGGGTGATGCCCCGGTTTGAGTGAGACTTGGATGTCGGCGTCGGCTGATCCGATCACGCCGGAGTTTGAATAGGAGAGATTAATGCCGCTGTAAGGGAGGCCAATGTTGTCCAGGATACCATCCAGTTCCTTTGGCGGAATCTCCTTCCGGATGGCCGCCTCGATTTCATCGCATAGACGGGCGGTCTCCTCGACGCGCGTTCCTGTCTGCGCCCGGATGTGGAGCTTGAATTGTCCCGCATCTACCGTGGGAAAGAAGTCCTGCCCGAGAAAGGGTATCAGCACCATGCTAACGGAACAGAGAACAAGAAAGATGATGGCAAATAACCAGGGATGGCCCAGTGTCCGGTCCAATGTTCGGGTATAAGCATCCCGCACCCGCTCGAATCCCTGCTCGAACTTGTGTTGCATCCGCGAGAAAAATCCGCGCTTCTTTTCCTTCTTGTCTCCTTTACCGCGCGAATCTTTTCCGTTTTTGTTTTTGTCATGATCATCATGTTTCTCATCGCCAAAATGGATGCTTGAATGATCAGCGATCCGCGCCAGCCCGTGATGCTGGGCTGTTCCCCGAATAATGGACCCGGTCTTGTGCTCATCCTTATGACTGCCCCCCTTTTTCTCATTTTTCTCGGAGGATTTATCCTGATCGTCAGGTTCCTCTTTATTCTCTTCGTCAGCATGATCTTCTCCCTTCAGGAGATACATGGCCAGTGTTGGAACCAGAGTGCGGGATAAGACGTAGGAGGCCAGCACGGCAAAGACCACTGATTCCGCCAGCGGAACGAAAAGATAGCGTGCCACTCCGGAGAGTAGGAACATCGGCACGAAGACAATGCAGATGCACAACGACGAGACAAAGGCGGGAACCGCAATCTGACTCGAGCCGTTCAGGATGGCTTCGCGAAGCTTTTCACCTTTGCTCAGATGATTGTCGATGTTTTCAATCGTAACCGTGGCGTCATCCACCAGGATGCCGACCGCCAGAGCCAATCCACCCAAGGTCATGATGTTGATGGTCTCCCCCAGTGCGGCGAGACAGATGATTGAAGTTAAAATCGAGAGAGGAATGGAGAGCGCGATAATTAGCGTGCTCTTCCAGTTGCCTAGAAAGAGGAGAATCATCAGGGCGGTAAGGCACGCGGCAATGATACTTTCACGGATGACGCCATTGATGGAGGCTCGGACAAAGATCGATTGATCAAAGAGTGGTCGGATCGTCAGGTCTTGTGGCAGGGTCGGCTTCAATCGCGGGATCATGTCTTGCACTTTTTTGACGATACTGAGCGTTGAGACCTCGCCATTCTTAAGAATTGAAATCAGAGTCGAGCGGGATCCGTCCTGGCGCACGATGTTGGTCTGTGGAGAGAAACCATCGCGAACGTGCGCAACATCGCGAATATAGATGATCGCACCATTGACCTGCTTGATCGGTAGATCGTCGAGTTCCGGGACTTTGGCCGGCGCTCCATTCAAGCCAATATCGTATTCGGTGGGACCAATCTTTGCCGTACCTGAAGGCAGGATTAAATTCTGACTTCCAAATGCATTGACCACGTCGGTGGGAGTAAGTCCACGAGCCTGCAGTTTTGGAATGTCGAGATCGACTTGGATCTGTCGCTGCTTGCCTCCATAGGGATAGGGAATGGAGGCACCTTCGATAGTCGTCAACCGGGGACGAATGGTATTGAGCGAAAGATCGTTCAAAGTCTGTTCGGAGAGCGTTTTACTGCTCAGGCTCAATTGCAGGATCGGCACACTTGACGCGCTATACTGGAGAATTAGCGGCGGAGTTGTTCCTAGTGGCAATTGCCGGAGCTGCGTTTGGGAAATCGCTGTAACCTGGGCCACCGCCATGTCGATCTTGACCGAGGGGTGGAAATAGACTTTCACAACGGCGATGCCGTTGAGTGATTGGGATTCGATATGTTCAATATTATCGACCGTCGTGGTCAGCGCCCGTTCCGTAATCGAGACGATTCGCTGTTCCATTTGCTGCGGGGAAAAACCAGTGTAATTCCAGATAATACTGACAACGGGGATGTTGATGTTGGGGAAGATGTCCACCGGCATCCGGTAAATGACAATGGGGCTGATCAAAAGAATGAGCAGGGCCGCGACCAGAAAGGTATACGGCCGGTTTAGGGCGAGCTTTACGATCCACATAAGCTCAAGTTTTTTTTAGATCTGGGCATGCCTTCCGGGCGCGCTGAAATCGAAACTTCATGGGGCTCATTTCTTAAAAGCCCTGCTCCCCCCGTGCCCAACTCAAATCGAAACGCTTTGTCCTAGGGAGTGAAGGAGATACGTTGACTCAGATGGACGCTCATTGACGGAAGGCGGGGCAATCCGCAATAGCGGTTTAGCAACTGATCGCTTTTTGCGAGAGATAGGAGGCGCTTTCCCAAAAATAAATGATCAAAGGCTGCCCGGGTATCGGGTGAAATAGTCGGTAAGAGCGAGCATGAGAAATATCAGGAGCCACATGATCCCAACAAAGGCGGTCAACCGAATCAGCGTGTTTTCCTTTTTCAACTCCATGAAAAAGAAAACGACAAGTGCGGTCTTGAGTGCGGCGATGGCCAGGGAGAGCGGGAGATTGACGGCGCCCAGGGGCAACCAGGCCGCTCCCGCAGTAAGGGTCAATAGCAGCAGCAGACACAGGAAGGGAACCAGATGAGGGCGGAGCGCTTTCATGACGACCTCCCAATGAAGTAGAGAAGGGGATAAAGGAATATCCAGACGATGTCGACGAAGTGCCAGTAAAGACCGAAAAGAGTAAGTCGATTCTGGTTGGGTTGGAACGGCTTATTTATAAGGAAACTGAGTGCTGTCGCGAGGATTAAAAAAATGCCGATGATCAGGTGGAGGCCGTGCAATCCTGTCATCGCAAAATAAAGCGAATAGAAGAGTTTGACGCCATGAGGTTGATTAGAGGCAGTCAGCCACTTCGTACCGGGCCAAAAACCGTCGTGGATCGCGCTGTACCACTCGTATCCTTTGATGCCCAGAAAGAGAGTGCCGCAGGCGGCGGTAAGCAGAAGAAGCAGTAGGGCCGTGCGGCGGTCGAGGAGGCGGCCCGCGGTAACAGCTCCGGCCATAAAAAAACTACTGGTGAGAAGGATCGAGGTATTGAGGGTTCCAAGAAGAAAATCAAGGTGGCGGCTGCCGATCCCAAAATCATGCAGATACCAGATCCGATAGGCCGAATAAATCAGGATAAGACCACCGAAGAAAAGAACTTCGGTGGCCAGAAAGACCCACATGCCGAAAGTCACGGACTGGCGTTGCTGCTCTTGCGTGGTGAACTGTTCCTCACGAGGTGGGGCTGGTGGAGATTCAACTGGCATGGGTTTCTCCTTTCTCTTGCTCGGCGATCGCGGCATCAAGGTGATCGTAATCATATGCCTCGCGGGTTACGACAGGGAGGTTGGTGAAATTATGAGTCGGAGGCGGCGAGGTAGTTTGCCATTCCAGACCTGTGGCCCGCCACGGATTGGATGAAGCTTTGGGGCCGAAGAAGAGAGAATAGATCAGATAGGTGGCAGGTAAAAGGTATCCGAGCCCCAGTACGGCAGCTCCGCCAGTGGAGCAAATGTTGAGAAAATGGAATTGCTCGGGGTAATAAGGGTATCGTCGAGGCATGCCCATGTAGCCGAGAAGAAATTGAGGGAAAAAGGTCAGATTGAAGCCGATGAAGATTATGATCGCTGCCAGGCGCGCCGGAAGTTCTGGATAGAGCCGACCGGTGATTTTCGGCCACCAGTAATGAAGGGCGGCGAAATAGGCCATGACCATGCCGCCGACCATGATGTAGTGGAAGTGCGCGACGACGAAGTAGGTGTCATGGACATGAACATCAACCGCCAGCGAAGCGAGCATCAGTCCGGTGAGGCCGCCAATGGTAAAGAGCCCGATGAAGCCAAGGATGTAAAGGAGAGGCGTGTCGAAACGAATGCGACCGTTATAGAACGTGGCGGTCCAGTTGAAGACCTTCACTGCCGAGGGAATGGAAACGAGGAAACTAAGGAGGGAAAAGATCATTCCGCTGTAGATCGATTGGCCGCTGACAAACATATGATGGCCCCAAACGAGAAAGCCCAGAAAGGCGATAGCCAGACTGGAATAGGCGACAAAGGTGTAGCCGAAAATCCGGCGGCGGCTGTAGCAACTGACGATTTCGCTGACCACGCCCATCCCGGGAAGGATCATGATATAGACGGCAGGATGACTGTAGAACCAAAAGAGGTGTTGGAAGAGGAGGGGATCGCCGCCAAAATTGGGATTGAAGATGGGGATGCCGCCAACCCGCTCGAGCACGATGAGCAATAGGGTGATGGCAAGAACCGGTGTCGCCAGGACCATGATCAGGCTGGTGGAATAGAGCGACCAAACGAACAGGGGCAACCGGAACCAGCGCAGGCCCGGGGCGCGCATGGTATGGATCGTCACAATAAAATTGAGCCCAGTCAGGATGGTGGAAAATCCAGCGATGAAAATTCCGGAGGCCATAGCGACGACATAACCGTTGGAATAGGTGCTTGAATAAGGCGTGTAGAAGGTCCATCCGGTATCGGCTCCGCCTTCGAGAATGGAATAAAGGACCAGCGCGCCGCCAGCTATGAAGATATACCAACTCAGCAGATTAAGACGGGGAAAGGCCAGGTCGCGGGCGCCAAGCATTAGGGGTAGAAGAAAATTTCCGAAGACGTTGGGAATGGCAGGAATGAGAAAGAACCAAACCATGATGACGCCATGGAGGGTAAAGAGGCGGTTGTAGGTTTCCGAAGTGACGAGGTAAGGCGTCGGCGAAAGCAATTCCAGGCGCATCAGGATCGCGGCTGTTCCACCCACGAGAAAGAAGCAACTGATGGAGAGCAGGTAGAGTAAGGCAATGCGCTTATGATCTCGTGTGAAGAGCCACGAGCCGAGCGTGGTCTCGTTACTGAGATAGCTGGGATTATCGACTGGATGGTCGCGGGGAGCGGTGAGAATTGGGGTCATGGTGAAGGGTGTGGGTTGGACGGAGTTGCCTTGTCCCGCAGCGACATCAGGTAGGCGACGAGTTCGTTCACTTGTTCTTCGCTAAGCTGGCCCTGGTAGGTGGGCATGATAGGGGCGAATCCAGCGGCAATCTGTTTGTTCGGAAGCAGAATGGAGTCGCGCAGATATTGCCGATCGGCCATGACAATCTCGCCGCCTTGCAGCGCGACCGGCTTTCCATACAGGCCCTCCAACAGCGGGGCGTGGATGGTGGCATTGGGAGCGTGACACCCACTGCAGCCAACCTGATGGAAGAGGGCTTCACCTGAGGTAATCATGTCGCTGGCGGGGCGGCCTTGAGCTTCCCAGTTCGCGTAGTCTTGCGGTGACATGGCGATGATCTCTCCAATCATCTGCGAGTGATTCATGCCGCAATATTGGGCGCAAAAGAGAGGATAGGTGCCCGCTTTGACCGCACGGAACCAGAACCGTGAGTAACTGCCCGGAACAGCGTCATGTTTGATCCGAAACGCCGGGACATAAAAGGAGTGAATGACATCCTCCGAGGTCAGCGTGACAATAACGTCCTGATCGATCGGAATGTGGAGTTCGTCGATTTCGCGCTGACCGTCCGCATGTTGTATTTTCCACATCCATTGTTTTCCAACGACGTCGATCTCCATGCCCTGGGGGGGAGGCGAATACATGAAACCATATTCCTTTCCGGCGTAGACAAAGAGGACCAGGAAGATGATGAGAGGAATGACCATCCAGGTGATCTCGATGGGAATGGAGTTGATCTGTTCCTGCGAACGGGGAGCGGGACTTCCCTCCCGATAGCGGATGAGGAAGAAAGCAAGTACGCCGAAAAGGCCGATCAACAGAACCAAGCTCAAGCCGAGCAGGGCGAAAAAGAGATCATCGACCTGACCGGCGTAAGATGAAGCTTCCGGAGGAAAGCCAAGCCATGCGAAAATCATGAAAAGACCTTTCCCGTGTTTTCACGCCGGATTTGCCGCAAGATATACCAACCCAAAGCCATAACGGTCAGGGCCGCGCCGATTTTAAGAACAGTGAAAATGAGGAACCCGTAAGGGCCCGTCAGCGGATTGTAGCAGTAGCAGAGCAGTAAAAATTGTTCGACCGGTGATCCGATCTGGCCAGCCTGGGCCAATTGGATCGATTTCTCGATTTCGGCAGGCGGATATTCGATGCCGAGAAAATATTTTACGACGTGTCCCCGGGTATCGAGCATCATGATGCCGCTGCCGTGGGCAAATTGATGGAGATAGGAATCGTAGCGGTAATGGTAGCCGACGGCATCGGCGAGTCGCGAGATGTTGGTTTGATCGCCGACGAGAAAAGACCATTCCTGTTCCTGGTGCTGGCCGCGAGAGTAACGCAGCAGGTAAGTGGATTTCTTCTGCGCCGCGAGCGCAGGCGTTTCGGTGGGATCAATGCTGACCACGACGATCTGGAAGCCGTCGCCAACGGTCCGGCGTAAATCCGCAACCGACGAGACCATGCCGTTGAGCACCAGAGTGCAGAGGTTCGGACAATCGTAATAGACCAGCGCGAGGAGGGTTGGTTTGCGCGAGAGCAACGAACTGAAATTAACGGTTTGTCCGATGGAATCGGTGAAGACGAGATTTTCGAGGATTTGCCGTCCCAAATGTTGCTCGATACCGACAGTCTGGAGATCTTCGCGAGACAAGGACGAAGGGCTTGGCGTAGCGGCAGAGAGAGGTGTGCTTGCCATGAATCCGTTGATCAGGACAAAAGTCCACGCCAGCCAGTACGAATAGGAGAACGTTTTCATTGGGATTGGGATGAAGTCTTTTTGCTCTTTTGATCCTGAAGCTCGATCGGTGTGGCTGGTTTTGGTGGCGGAAGAAGCTGGTTCAACTGTGCGGCGGTTTGAGCCTGGGCAAGCAAGGCCATGGCTTGTTCAATGGGAATCGAAGCGAAAGTGTGGGTTTCATCAGTCCATTTGACCGCATGCAGGTTCTGGTATTCTGTTTGGCGTAGATGCCTCAAATCCACCGCCGCATGGACCTGTAATTGAGGCGTGACCCTGTTCCAGTTCGGATCGGATTCAGGATCACGTACGGGGGCATGAAGCGGCCAGGTGTGATGTGTCCATGTCGCGGTGAGTCCTCCCACGATGGCAAACACAAGAGCCATGAAAGCGAAGAAGCTTATCGCACCGATGAGAAAAGGGCGGGCGCGCCACGGCGTGATTTCATGGCGAGGTGATGAGGATTCAGGCGGCATGAGACTCCTTGTTCAAGATTGAAATCCCCTCGTTTATTTCCGGCCGGCCGAGAACGAACCAGAGCCAGACGGCTCCGATTAGCAGGGGCATGAGCAGATCGAATGGACTGACAGTGAACCCTTCTCCCGGCGTTGGCCGCATCAACCAGAAAACTTCGAAAAAATGCACGCCGAAAAGAACGGCACAGATGGCTAAGAGCTGCCGCGGGTTCTTTTTGACCTGTTGCGAAAGAAGGATACAGAACGGAACGACGAAATGTCCGGTCAAGACAAGGACCGTCACTTCCACCCAACCGGGCTCGGCGCGAATGACGTACCATTCGGCTTCATCCGGCAGGTTACCCATCCAGATGATGATAAATTGGCAGAAAACGATGTAGCCCCAAAAGAAAACGGCCGAGAAAAGGAGTTTGCCGTAATCCAGAAGCAATTCAGTACGAACAGGAGTGAATCCCTTGATCTCCAGCCACGAGATGACGCCGGTCAATAACGCAAACGTTGAGACCATGGCGCCAGAGAAATAGAGAAATGGGTAGAGGCTTGAGTAGAAGGTTGGCTGAAGCGACATCATCCAATCGGCCGAACAGAAGCTGATCAAAATAAGGGTCAGGACAAGGCAGGGTCCGGAAGGGAGTAGCGGAATTGTACGACGACGAAGTGCGATCAGCACCGTGAACAGCCCCAGATAAACAAGAGATCTCAGAATGAATCCGGTGGGGTTGAGCCAAACCTGCTTGTTCACCAAAACTTGCGGAGAGATGCCCTGTTGAATGTGAGTCCAGGAAAAGATGTGAGGCAAAGCGAAAAGGGTGGGAACGAAAAGAAGAAGCAGGACAAAGAAGCCCGATGCGCCCGCCTTCATGAAGGAAGCACCAGCGCGACCCCATGCGCCACCGGTGAGATCTTGAAGCAAAAGAACGATCAGGCAACCAATGCTGAGTTGTGCCCAGAACATGAGGCCGAACCAGTAGCTTCGGAAAAAGCTGGCAGGCCAAATAGAGCCGCCCAACAGAAGAACCAGGACGAAGGCCAGGACCAGCCCTATTCCAATCGCAGGACGAGAGGTGGCGAAAGTAGGATTCATCGCGGAAGCTCCTTCGTCAGTTGAGTTTTAATCTCGGAAGGAAGTGCACTTGCGGGAGCGTGTTGGCTTAGTTGTAAGGCACGGATGTAGGCGGTGATGGCCCAACGATCCTCCGGCGAAACCCGGGAAGCGTAAGGATACATGACGCCGTAGCCCCGGGTCATGACATCGAAGAAGTGGCCGGCGGGTGCTTCACGTAAACGGTCGGTATGGAAAGAGGGCGGCGCGGGAAAGCCGCGTTGGATGATCATCCCCTGGCCATAACCGTCGTCGCCATGGCAAACCGCGCAATAAATGCCGTAACGATCCTGACCGCGGGCCAGCAGTTCCGCAGTCATGGGTATCGGGAGATCGACGATCAACTGACCATTCTCTTGGAAACCCGTTTGTTCGGGCCCTATTTCTGCACTGTCTTCCCGGGAAACAGTGTGGGCGGCCAAGGGACGAGAGGCGGCCTGATCGGGAAAAAGGGAGCTGGGTTGTAACGGGCGCTTGTAAGGCTGCACGTACATGTCGCGATGACAGGCGGTAAGGCTGATGGCCATAACGGCGAGGAGTCCCAAGCGGAGGTTCATGAGGCGTCCTCCTGAAGCACCGTCGAGATGG
>OUUS01000014.1_pt1 | contig 10781 bp, 6 predicted proteins | sample 1694891 | NCBI WGS metagenome assembly OUUS01 (sample SAMEA3914812, study PRJEB12502) | metagenome | biome: forest; material: soil | place: Canada | collected 2011-07-07 | depth 0.1 m | reverse complement strand
GCGATAGGCATCGCCATCGGGAGGCATCTTGGCAAAGCGATAACCAGGGGTTCGTCCCTTGTGCAATCTTTCATCGATGCGAGGCACGATTGGAATGCGTCGGGACGGATGTCGGTCATCCTGGGGCAGCAGATGACTGACGATGATCTCCATCGATTTGGCTTCCTCATCCGTGAAAAAACGAATCGAGGGAATTTCGTGAACGCGATCGAGAATTTTATTTCGTGTCGCTTCATCCCAAAACGATTGTTGGGCGAGTGTGCTGAAACCGGGATAATAACCCGGCTGCTCGGTGGCGGGGAGATGCTGTCGGGTCTTGGGGTCTATCGGTCGCAGATCGGACGGAGGCGGCAATGCCGTCGAGGATTGCGGGTTCATCGCCGCTCCCTTCGCATCAGGCAGGCCAGCAACCCAATGACACCACATGCCGCGAAAAGAAGCGGGGCGAAAATAGGTGGCCCGTAAATGACGTTATAAAGCAGTTTTTTCGAGCCACCCGGACGTTTGAAGACTCCACGCGCGTGATAATAAAACCCCACGCCGCCATCCACGACGGCCAGGATGGACATGACCGGTAAAACCGTGCGTGCGGCCCGAGCGCTGCGTAACGACAACGCCGCAGCGAGCATCAGCAGGGGAGCAATAATGATTGGTGACCATTGCGCCTTGTATTTGAAGTTATTCTTGTAATGGGAATAGAGGGCTTCAAAGCCGCTGAAGAAGGCGCTCAGGATGGTGGCGACAGCCAGATGCTTTTGAAACCGGCCTTCGCGTAGATTTTGCGTCCATGGTCTGCTGCGGCTTCCCGACCATCGTTCCCAAAGATTGCGAGACTTTAGGGGCGTGATGTCAATCACTTCAGGTTCCTCCTCGGGACGAAGAAACGAGGCGATAAGCCCCAGATAAGCGCTGACGCCAAACAGCAAGGGCGCAAAGATGGGAGGCCCCATGACAATATTCGTCACCGGCAAACGCCAGCCACCGGGCTTTCGCGCGATCCCGCGCACATGGAAGAGAAAACCGATCACGCCATCAATCAAAGTCACAACGGAAATCCAGCGTAAGACCGTGCGCGCAGCCCATGTGTTGAAAAACCCCCAAATTCCCGCACCGGTCATGGCTCCGCTCAAAATAACAGGCGTCCACATCACTTTTTGCCCGTAACTTCCCCGGTAATGTTCGTAGGAAACCTCCAGTCCTGCGAGAACACTGGAGCCGCCGGCCATGAGGGAAAGGCTGCGTTGAAAACGGCCTTCATGAATATGGGCCTCGACTTGTGCGACCTCTTTCACCACGGAATGGGAAAGGCGCTTTTTCCAGGGAAGCATTCGATAGAAAAGATTCGTGAATGACATGGGAGCCTTCAGATCGCGTAGCGTTCGGCATCAGCGCGTTTAAATTCGAATCCGAAACCGGGACGAGTCCGGTCCGGGATCAGCATTCCCTTTTGGGGAAGGAGAACGCCGTCAAAAAACATCTGTTCGATGCGCACATGATCGAAAAAATATTCGCCTATCCAGAAAGAGGGCGCCGCACAGGCCGCAGCGGCATGAATGGAAGGTGCGCAGTGAAACGAAAAGGGAACATGAAAGGCCTGGGCAAGAGCCCCTGCTTCGAGAAATCCGGTGATTCCGCCACACCGGGTAGCGTCCGCCTGGAGAATGTCGACCGCTCCAGCTTCAAGCATCCTGCGAAAATAATCCGAGGTATATCCGTATTCCCCTGCTGCGATGAGCATACCAGCGGGTCCCCGGTCCCGGATCAGTCTAAGCCCCTCAAGATCGTCGGAAGATACCGGCTCTTCGAACCAGCCGACGTTATATTCGGAAAATTTCTTTGCCTGCCCTAGAGCCTGTTTGCGCGAGTAACCTCCATTGGCATCAACAAAGAGTTCGATGTCCGGCCCTACAGCTTTGCGCACCGCCAGGATACGTTTGAGATCGACTGCGGGATCCCGCCCAATCTTCATCTTCATCTTCTTGATCCCGGCCTCTGCCCATCCGGAAAATTGCGTCTCCAGTTTCTCCATGCTGTAAGAGGTGAATCCTCCGCTGCCGTAGATTTCCGCCGAATCCCGTACCGCACCAAGCAAATCGAGTAGTGAAGTCCCCAGCAATTTGGCCTTCAGATCCCACATGGCGTTATCAATTGCGGCAATGGCCATTGAAGCGATTCCAGGCCGTCCCAGATTGCGAATGTGACCGGTCAGAGAAGCGTGTACGCCGGCAAGGTCAAAAGCATTCCGGTCTTTGACGAGGGGAAGCAACAGCGATTCCACTAATTTACCCGTTGCCTCGTCTGCATAGGAAAATCCAAGCCCCGTCGCTTCCCCTGCCCTCAATTCGACCAAAACCAGTGTGGTTTTGTCCCACTCCAGTGTTCCGTCTGATTCGGGAGATTCCGTTGGAACGGTGTAACAGGAAACCTTTGTCCCGATGATCGGAGGACCGCCAACGCATAAAAGGCTCATGACAATGGATCGAGTTATTTTTTGTGAGGGAACAGAGTTTCCATGACCTCTTTCATCGCGCCCCGGAACATGCCTTTTCGATTGGCATCATGGAGAAGGGCTTGGCTGAAATTCATGGCCTGTTTCAGATTGATGTGGGGTGGCAAGGTTGGAACCTCGGGATCGGTGACTGCTTCAATCACGACGGGACGCCGGGCAGCGAGCGCCTGGTCCCAAGCTGGGCCGATTTGCTCGGGAGCATCCACTCGAATCCCGGTCAGGCCCAGCAGTTCGGCATAGCGAGCGAAGTGAAAATCCGGAACCGTTTGGCTGGGCGCGAACTTGGGATCACCGTTCATAACCCGCTGTTCCCAGGTGACCTGGTTCAGATCATGATTGGCAAGAACGAGAATAATGAGCCGGGGATCGCTCCATTCCTTCCAATGATCGGCGATGGTCACCAGTTCATTGATGCCGTTCATCAACATGGCTCCATCGCCGACCAGGGCGATGGCAACTCGGTCCGGCCACGCGAATTTGGCCGCGATAGCGTAGGGAACACCGGGCCCCATGGTGGCAAGATTGCCGGAGAGGCTGGCCATCATCCCGCGCCGGATCTTGAGATCACGAGCAAACCAATTAGCCGCGCTGCCGCTATCGGAGGAGAGAATGCAATTGTCCGGCAAACGGGGGGATAATTCCCAGAAGACACGTTGCGGGTTGATGGGATTGGCTGAGTTCATCGACTCCGCCTCAAGAACCTTCCACCAATCCGCGATATTCTTGTCGATGGTTTCTCGCCACGAACGGTCTGACTTGCGTTCGAGCAGCGGGATCAAGGCGCGCAATGTTTCTACGCTATCCCCGACAAGGGGAACTTCCATCGGGTAACGAATGGAGGGCATCTTTCCATCGATCTCGATCTGTACGCCTCGGGCCTGCCCTTCTTTCGGTAAAAATTCGGCGTAAGGGAAGGAACTGCCGATCACGAGTAAGGTATCGCAGGCCTGCATCATATCCCAACTGGGTTTTGTGCCGAGCAGACCGATTGAGCCACAGCATCCGGGGGCTTCGTCAGGAATTGCAGCCTTGCCAAGAAGAGCTTTTGAAATCCCCGCCCCCAGGAGTTCAGCGACTTCCAGAACCTCATCCGTTGCTCCGAGTGCGCCAGCCCCCACCAGAATCGCGACTTTCTTACCTTCATTGAGTATATTCGCGGCTCGTTTTAAGTCGGCATCCTTCGGAACCACTCGTGGTTCACAAAAGCCAACGCCACTGAAAAGCGCCCCGTGGGTTCGAGGTGGCTCTTCGTATTCAGCTTCCTGCAAGTCGTTGGGTATAATCAAACACGTTACGGCACGCTCAGCTTTGGCGATCCGGATCGCTCGATCAACCAAGTGACGCACTTGCGCTGCGACGGTGGCCATATGTACATACTCACCTGCGACGTCCTTGAAGAGTGAAACGAGATCGACTTCCTGTTGAAAATGGCCGCCCAAGGCCATGCGTGCCTGCTGACCGACGATAGCCACGACACTTTGATGATCCATTTTGGCATCGTAGAGTCCATTGAGAAGATGGATCGCTCCCGGCCCGCTGGTGGCAAGGCAGACTCCTACTTCCCCTGTGAATTTGGAATGAGCGCAAGCCATGAAGGCTGACATTTCCTCATGGCGCACTTGGATGTAATCGACCTTGTCTTTGGCGCGACCGATGGCCCCGATGATGCCGTTGATGCCGTCTCCCGGAAAACCGTAGATGCGGCGGATATTCCATTCGTTCAAACGTTGGATCAAAAAATCGCTGACGGTCTTGCTCATAAGTAGAAACCTTTCCGGGAATGAGGTGGGAAACTCCTCATGCCATGCAAAAGATATGCCCAAGTTGGCCCCCTCTCTGTTTCCAAGTCTTCCGCTCTGAAAGCAGGTAAGATTGAATTTGAATTTCAACGATGTCCGGGGCGAAACGCGCTTTTGATCTCAAGACATCTATGCAATTTGCATTGTGAAGACTCTCTACTCCTTTCTGATTTAAAAGAAGCTAGGACAGGAAACCTCTCGCAGTGAAACGTTGGCATTGCCTGTGCAGAGTGATTCCCAACTTCCATCTCATCTTTCCATGGCAACGAAAAAGAAAAAGTGGTCGGCCAAGGTAACCAAGCGCAGCAACGCGATGGACTTGAAGAAGAATGTCTTCACTCAATCCGATCCAAGGAAGATCGCCCGATCCGTAAAAAGGTCAGCCGCACAAAGTACCCGACGAAAATCGCCACCCAAGCGATCGGCCATGTCGATGCTCACTTTCTATGTGAACCGTGCCGGCAAGAATTTGCCTGCGGCTCAGAAACGAAAACTGCAGAAGGCCAAGGATGAGCTAAGAAAACTCCCTGATTAAAAACTTTCCAGGGATGCCGTATGCTGTCGCCGAAATCACTCCATCAGCGGGTCGCCTAATTAACGGGAGCCACCTCCGGCATCCTCAAATTGAGTTTTGCACACTCTTACTCAGCAATTTGCATTTTCCGAAGAGGCTTTTTACGCGTCGGCTACGCGAAAGACGATTTCGCATCCAGGCTATTCGAGAGGGGATACGGAAGAAGTCCGATCATTGAGACATCGAGGATCCATTCTGGAACAAAACATGCAAATCCAACGAAGTCCGCTTTCTGCGGTCTTTAATTGTATGGACACTCAAAACCAATTCACCCGCCGTCAAATCGTGAGCGGACTGACCGCTAGCTTGGCTGGCGCCACGGTACTGCCCACGTTGGCGGCTCAAACAACTATGTCTTCAACTTCTCAATCACCCGAAGATTTACGTGATCCCCGAACCAAATATCCTGCCCCGCCCTTCAATGGCCAATCTCAGCCTTGGCCAGGCCTTGTCAGCAAAATGGATCCTGTTCCAGATCATGGCGAAAAAACTTATCGTGGTTCTGGTCGCTTGGCTGGACGAAAGGCACTCATTACGGGAGGCGACTCGGGTATGGGACGCGCCGCTGCTATTGCTTATGCGCGTGAAGGTGCCGATGTGGCGATCAGCTATCACCCGGATGAAGAGCCCGACGCACACGAAGTCATGGCGCTGATTAAGGCTGAAGGTCGAGTCGGTCTGACTCTTCCTGGCGATATTCGAAATGAGGCTTTTTGTCAAAAACTGGTGGAAGACGCCGTCAAAGGATTGGGAGGACTCGACATCGTCGTCAGTAATGCAGGACGGCAACAGACTCATGCCTCCATCCTGGATATTTCCACCGAACAATTCGACTGGACGATGAAAACCAATATTTACGCGCCCTTCTGGATTATCAAGGCAGCATTGCCACATCTGAAACCTGGATCTGCGATTATCGGCACGACGTCAGAACAAGCCACCGAACCATCACCAGATCTCTACGACTACGCACAAACGAAGGCAGCCACGACAAATTATGTCCGGTCACTCGCAAAACAGCTCGCGCCCAAAGGCATTCGCGTTAACGGTGTGGCTCCGGGTCCCATTTGGACGGCGTTGCAAGTTAGTGGAGGAGCTACTCAGAAAAAGTTAAAGACATTTGGCGGTCAAACGCCCATGGGCCGACCAGGCCAACCTGCGGAACTCGCTTCCATCTACGTTCAACTTGCCGCAAATGATGCCAGCTATTCGACCGGCCAAATCTATGGAGCAGCGGGCGGCTCTGGACTTCCTTAAATCTGTGCGGCTTGAGTTTCGTTCTTTGTTCAGCGCAAGAACCCTCAGTGCTCCATGCAAAATGCATAGCTGAAAATCATTGTTCCGCTCTTATGCAATAGCTCGGAACAATTCGCCATTTAGCTCCTCTAAATCCAAGAGAGAGAAACATCGATTTCCCAATTGGCACAACGCCTGCGAAGCCTTCAAAGGCGTCCGTACGTGCTGTCCACCTGAGCAACCATGCCATGGCCTTCGATGAAACTCACACGAAAAACCGGGTGGTGTTCAAACCCCATCACGATCACCTCCTGCAGGCATTGCTTATGATCGGACTCCTGTTTCTGTGCATCATTGCTGGCGTTTCCTACGCATATTGGCAACGAGCCTCCTGGCAACGCATTGACGTGGCAGTTGAACAACCGGTCCCGTTCAGTCACAAGCACCACGTTTCAGAATTGGGCATCGATTGCCGTTATTGCCACACCGGAGTCGAAACCTCGTCTTATGCCGGCATACCTCCCACGGAAACTTGCATGACATGCCATTCGCAGATTTGGACTAATGCCAAGCTTTTGCAACCCGTCCGCGACAGCGCACAAAACAATCGATCGATCGCATGGCATCGGGTCACCACGATTCCAAACTACGTCTACTTCAATCACAGTGCTCATGTAAATCGCGGCGTAGCTTGCGTCAGTTGCCATGGACAGATCGATGAGATGCCCATGACTTATCAGGCCGTCGAAATGAAAATGTCCTGGTGCCTCGAATGTCACCGCCAACCGGAAAGTCACTTGGTTCCGACGTCGCAGGTGACAAATCCCTTTCCAAATCTCCACGCAGCAAATCTAGTCGACTGGCACAAGCCCCCACTTCCTCCTTTCACCTCACAGGAAAAAGCCCGATTGACCAATTGCACGGTTTGTCATCGGTGATGTTATGACTCCGCTTTCTTCTTCCCCACCTCATTCCGGACTCTGGATGTCCTTGGAGGAATTGAGTCATGCCCCGGATTTTCAGTCCCGGCTGGCGGATGAATTTCCCCAAGGCGCCGCCGTCTGGCAGGAAGGTCTTTCCCGCCGGCGTTTCTTGCAATTGATGGGAGCCTCCATCGCCTTGGCCGGGCTCAACGGGTGCATGAGACTGCCCGAGCAAAAGATAGTCCCTTATACGCAACAACCGGAAAAGCTCATCCCGGGCAGGCCGCTTCATTTCGCCAGCACGCTGCAGATCAATGGTCATCCTCGTGGCGTTGTAGTCACTCAAAATGAAGGCCGTCCGACGCATATTGCCGGCAATCCGCTTCACCCAATGAGTCTCGGCGCAGCCGATGTGTGGACGACTGCCTCCGTTCTCGATCTCTACGATCCGGATCGCCTGCAAACGGTTTTGCATGGTGCAAATACCAGTTCCTGGTCCACTTTCACGCAAGAGTTCATTGCGAGGAAAAATCAGTGGCTAAAGGATGGTGGGACTGGCTTCTGCCTTTTGACTCCACCGCTCCACTCTCCGACCGAGCGGCGTTTGCTGCAAGAGTTCCTCACCCGCTTCCCTCAAGCCCGCTGGTTCGTCTACGACCCCATTCTTGCCCCCGGATCAACATTACCTGCGCCATCGGAACAACTCAATTTGGCGGATGCCGATGTCATCTTCTCGCTGGAATCCAATTTTCTCTACGATAGGCCCGATTCGCTTGCCCTGATCCGCGCTTTCTCGCAACGCCGACAACCCGACGACGGACCTAATTGGAACCGACTCTATGTCGCAGAGTCCTGTCCCACCATCACCGGCGTCAAAGCGGACCATCGCTTCGCCGTAGCTCCGCAGGATTTTGAACAACTCGCAACCGCGTTGCTGGCCGGCCTGCAGGGCACGCCTGCAAAAGATCCTCGCTGGCCCTGGCTTTCGGCATTGATCGAGGACCTTCACCAGCATGCCGGGCGATCTCTCGTTCTCGGTGGACGCGTTGTCTCGGATCAGGTGCACACCACTCTGCGCTCGATTAACGATCTTCTAGGCAACACGGGGAAGACCCTCTCGTTACTTCGCACCCTCACTGCGCCCATCAGAGGCACGCTGTCCGATCTCGTTGCCCATATGCGCCAGGGCGACGTCGCCACACTTCTCATGCTCGGCGGCAACCCGGTTTACGATGCTCCCATTGATCTAACTTTCAGCGATCTCCTGGCAAAGGTTCCGACCACGATTCATCACAGTTTCTACGCTAACGAGACCTCGGCAAGATCAACTTGGGTCGTCCACGCCACGCACGATCTGGAAACTTGGGGCGATGCCCAAGCCCAGGATGGTACACTTTCCCTCGTCCAGCCTCTGATTGCTCCGCTTTATGACGGGAAGAGCACGGCGGAGATCCTCGCCTTTATCACCGATGCTCTCGATCACTTGGGTTATGATCTGGTGCGGCAAACCTGGCAGACGGGCAGTTCTGCCGATCCGGCTTCATTCGAAAATCTATGGCATCGCTGGCTCCGCGATGGCGTGATGATTCCATCGCCGGTTATTCCAATTTCAGCAGCATCGTCTTCCCTCTCTCTTGCGTCGTCACTCCCTGAACCCGCCCAATCCATCCCATCGCAGCTCTGGCTTTCCCTTCGTCCGAGTGATGCCATGTGGGATGGCCATCATGCTAACAATGGCTGGCTTCAGGAATTGCCCAATCCCCTCACCAAGCTGACCTGGGATAATGCCGTCCTTCTTAGCCCCGTACTGGCGGCTCAACTCTCGATCAAGGATGGCGATGTTATCGCACTCCATACCCAAGTCGCTCGCATTGACGCTCCCGCTCTCATCGTCCCAGGTCACGCGGACCAATGCTTATCCATTTCCCTCGGTTACGGCCGAACCACCTGCGGAAATATCGGCAAGGAGGTTGGAACCAATGCGTATCTCCTCCGCCGCAGCAATGCGCTCTGGCAAGTGCCTCTCGAGAAGGTCGAACTCACGAGTAAGACTCATTCTCTCGCTCGCACGCAGGAGCATTTCCGCATGGAAGGACGCGACCTTCTTCACGTCTCGCGCATCGACACTCCGCTGCCAGCTTCATCTCCAGAGGCTGCCCTCCCTTCGCTTTATCCCGAGGTTGCCTACACCGGTCACAAGTGGGCTCTCACTCTCGACCTCAATGCCTGCATCGGCTGCAACGCCTGCATCCTGGCCTGCCAGAGTGAGAACAATATTCCTGTCGTCGGTAAGGAACAGGTCCTCATGGGCCGGGAGATGCAGTGGATTCGCGTGGACCGATATTACAAAGGCAGCGCGGAAAATCCTGAAACTCATTTTCAACCAGTCACCTGCATGCAGTGCGAAAAAGCGCCCTGCGAAGTCGTCTGTCCCGTTGCCGCCACGCAGCACGATGACGAAGGACTCAATGTCATGGTCTACAACCGCTGCGTGGGTACGCGTTACTGCTCGAACAACTGCCCCTATAAGGTTCGCCGTTTCAATTTCCTTTTCTATAACGCCGACATCCCGGAGAGCCAACGCCTGCGACTTAATCCCAATGTCACGGTGCGCTCACGCGGCGTAATGGAGAAGTGTACCTACTGCGTACAACGTATTGAGGAGGCGCGCATTGGCGCTTTGCGGGAACATCGTGCCTTGCGCGGCGAAGACATCGTAACCGCCTGCCAGGCTTCCTGCCCCGCCCAGGCAATCACCTTTGGCGATCTGAGCGATCCGCAAAGTGCCGTCTCCCAGAATCGTCGCAAACCGGGCCATTACGCCATGCTGGCGGACCTCGATACGCAACCACGTACCACTTACCTCGAGAAGCGGATCAACCCCAATCCCGCGATATGAGCTCTTCCCATCCTCAGCTGGAGAAAAACGAAGCTCCGCGCGAATCCATCGAGGCAATGACCGGAAAAGTCATACAACCGGTCTTGCGTCCGGGCTTTCCTTATTGGTGGCTGGCAGGCTTCGGAACCGCCCTTTTGCTTTTGTTCGTCTTCAACGTGGCCATAGCCGTCCTTTTCTATTACGGAGTGGGCATTTGGGGCATCAAAGTTCCCACTGCATGGGGATTCGCCATCGTTAATTTCGTTTGGTGGATCGGTATCGGACATGCCGGCACCTTCATCTCTGCCGTCTTATTACTGGTTCATCAACAATGGCGCACCAGCATCAACCGCTACACCGAAGCGATGACTCTCTTCGCCGTGGCTTGTGCCGGAATGTTTCCTATCCTGCACCTGGGCCGCCCTTGGCTTTTCTACTGGCTTATCCCCTACCCGAACTCGCTCGATCTATGGCCTCAGTTCCGCAGTCCACTGCTGTGGGATGTCTTTGCCGTAACCACCTACCTTCTCGTCTCACTGATGTTTTGGTATCTCGGCTTGATCCCCGATCTCGCCGCCTTACGCGACCGGGCGCCGCATCGGTGGCAGCAGATTGTTTTCGGCGTCATGGCTCTGGGTTGGCGCGGCTGCATTCGTCATTGGGCCCGGTATGAGAAACTTTACCTGCTCCTCGCCGGCATAGCCACGGCCCTTGTCGTCTCGGTCCATAGCATCGTCAGCCTCGATTTCGCCGTCTCCATCGTGCCCGGTTGGCACTCCTCCATTTTCCCGCCCTACTTTGTCGCCGGGGCTATTTTTTCCGGCTTCGCCATGGTCGTGACGTTACTGGTGCCGTTACGGCG
>OUUS01000009.1_pt1 | contig 11846 bp, 12 predicted proteins | sample 1694891 | NCBI WGS metagenome assembly OUUS01 (sample SAMEA3914812, study PRJEB12502) | metagenome | biome: forest; material: soil | place: Canada | collected 2011-07-07 | depth 0.1 m | reverse complement strand
TCGTGCAGGACGGCGATGTGCTTGAGTTCCGGTTCAATGTTTAAAAGAAAGCGGAAGTCGGCGCTCTCTGCAGAAAGGCCATGGTTGGCGACGGTCATCCGCCGTCGCTACCGGAACTGAGATGAAAACCTTTCGTCGCGTTTGGGTTTATGCCCGGGTTTATCCCTGGCTCGCTGTCGCCACGTTTGGCACCGCCATCCTGGGCACGTTGGCGGGATTTGTTTTCCCCAAGGTCACGGGACTGGTCATTGATGATGTCCTGATTCCTCACCGGACCGATCTGCTTCTGCCCTATGTACTGGTTGTCGTAGGCGCTTTCGTTTTACAGAACGTGCTGAATGCGCTGCGCATTCGCTTCAACAATACCTTCGAGCAAAAAGTCATCTTCGATCTTCGGCGCGATCTTTACCAGACGCTCCAGCGGCTTCCGCTCCGCTGGTATGATCAGCGCGCCACCGGCGATATCATCACGCGCGTGATCGATGACGTCACGGCGATGGAACGGGTTCTGATCGACGGCGTGGAGCAAGGCATCGTTTCTCTGCTTCAAGTCATTGGGGTGGGAGTTTTCCTTTTCTGGCTGAACCCGCGTCTCGCGGCCTGGATGCTTATTCCCATACCGGTGCTTTTGGGCGGAGTCATCTGGTACACGAAGACGGCCCGGTTTCGTTACCGCGATCAGCGCAAGGCGGCCTCGGCGATGAACTCACTCCTGCTCGACAATCTTCAGGGCGTGCGCCAGATCAAATCGTACGCGCGCGAGGAAACCGAACTGGCGCGCTTTTCGAGTTCGGCTCAGGAAGTGGGCGACACCCAGTTGTACATCATGCGGGTCTGGGCCTGGTACACCTCGAGCATGACGTTCACCGCCGCGCTGGGTAGCGCCATTGTGCTCTATGTGGGAGGGACTGATGTCCTTGCTGGCACCATGAAGCTCGGCGACCTGGTGACGTTCTCTCTCTTTGTGGCGATGTTTTACGAGCCCATTCGCAGCCTGAATCAGATCAACCAGCTCTATCAGGCCGGGCGCGCCTCCAGTGAACGCGTGGCGGAGATTCTGGATGCCACGACCGAAAATTACGGTGAAGAAGCATCGCGGGTGACGCCCGTGCCACGAGCCAAGGGCCAGGTCGAATATCGCCATGTTTCCTTCGCCTATCGGTCGGACGTAACGGCGTTGCATGACATCCATCTTTCCGTGCAACCCGGACAGTGCATCGCACTAGTGGGGCCGACCGGCGCGGGCAAGTCGACCCTGGTTTCCTTGCTGTGCCGCTTCTATGAGGCAACGGGCGGCGAGATTCTGTTGGATGGACGCAACGTGGCGAAGACTCCGCTGCGCGAATTGCGGGAGCAGGTCGGCGTCGTGTCGCAGGAGACCTTTCTCTTTAACGGGACCATTCTCGACAACCTGCGTTTTGGGCAGCCCACGGCAACACGAGAGCAGGTTGAAGCGATGGCGAAAGCGGCATGCGTGCATGACTTTGTTTCGCAACTACCGGAGGGCTACGACACCCATGTTGGTGAGCGCGGGGTCAAGCTGTCGGTCGGGGAGAAGCAGCGCATTTCGATTGCCCGCGCCTTGCTGAAGAATCCCCCGGTGCTGATTTTGGATGAGGCGACCGCAAGTGTGGACACCTCGACGGAAGTGCTGATTCAGCAGGCGCTCCAGCATTTGCTGGCGGGGCGGACCTCGTTTGTCATCGCGCACCGGCTTTCGACCGTGCGCCACGCCGACCTGATCCTGGTCTTGCAGAAGGGCCGCATCATCGAGCGAGGCAATCACACCGAGTTGCTCGACCAGGACGGTCTTTATGCCAAGCTCTGCCGGGCCCAGCATACCGACCGCTTCTCGGAAGCCGATATTGAAGCGGTGTTGGCGGGGCCGGTTTCCTGATCCAATCATCGGGCAAGAGCCGCATTTGCAGGGCAGGCGCTTTTCCGATACGCTAAAAGGAGTATGGACGATTCGATCAAGACACTGGTGAACGAGATGCTGGAGTCGTACGCCCATTGTGGCGGCATCAAGCACCTGAACGGCTGCAACCTGCCCTCGAAGATGGCGGTGGCTGGTCTTACCCAGGATCTGCTTCACATCATTTTCCCCGGCTTCATTGCCGACAACCATTTGGGCAAAGAAGAATTGCCCGGTGCGATGGAGCGGCAGTTGAGCGACCTGCAAAAGAAGCTGGAGCGGGAAATCGCCAAAAGCCTCGAGATGCAGCCGGTCGCCGGACTGGACGCCCGGGACGTGACGCTGGCTTTTCTGCAAAAGCTCTCCGATGTCCGGAATGTCGTTCAGACCGACGTGGAAGCCGCCTACCAGGGCGACCCGGCCGCGACGAGTCCGGCGGAAATCATTCTTTCCTATCCCTGCATTGAGGCGATCACGGTCCAGCGGCTCGCGCACCGGCTTTATCAGGCGAAGGTGCCCGTCATTCCTCGCATGATGACCGAGTGGGCGCACAGCCGCACCGGCATCGATATTCATCCCGGCGCCGAGATTGGTTCGCATTTCTTCATCGATCACGGCACGGGCGTGGTGATCGGCGAGACCTGCCGGATTGGCAATCGGGTGAAGCTCTACCATGGCGTGACGCTCGGCGCACGTAGCTTTGCCAAGGACGAGGCGGGCCACATTGTTAAGGGCGGAAAGCGCCATCCCAATGTCGGGGATAACGTGACGATTTATCCGAATGCGACCATTCTCGGCGGTGAAACGCTGATCGGGGAGAATTCGACCATCGGGGCCAACGTGTTCCTCATGCACAGTGTGCCGCCGCATTCGCTGGTCATGCCTGAGCTCAGCCAATTGACCATCCTCGATAAAACGGCCAAAAACAAGAGTACGGCGCTCGAGTATTCGATCTGACCGGAGACCCGCATGCGTCGCTTTTACTTGGACGATAATGCGACAACGGCGCTCGATCCGCGGGTGCGCGCGATCATGGAGCCGTTGCTGTCGGGACATCTCGGCAATCCATCAAGCCTGCACGCGGAAGGACGGCGCGCCCGGGGCGAGGTCGATTCGGCTCGGGATACCGTGGCGGCTTGGCTGAAGGCGAAGTCTTCCGAGATCATCTTCACCGGCGGCGGCACCGAGAGCTGTAACCTGGCGGTGAGGGGACTGGCGCTCGCGCATCGCGACAAGGGCCGGCATCTCATCACCACGAAAACGGAGCATCACGCGGTGCTCAACGCGTTCAAGGCGCTGGAGCAGTCGAAGGAATTCGATGTGACCTGGCTGGAGGTCGATGCCGCTGGGCTGATCGATCCAGAAGAACTGGCCCGTGCGATTCGTCCGGAAACGACACTGGTCTCCATCATGAGCGCGAATAACGAGACGGGCGTGCGACAGCCGATGCGGAAGATCGGGGCCATCTGTGCGCAGCGCGGCGTGCTCTTTCACACCGATGCGGTGCAGAGCGCCGGCAAGGAAGCGATCGATCTGGCGGGATGGCAGGTGGGCGCGGCCAGTTTCGCCGCGCATAAATTTCACGGACCGCAGGGTGCCGGCGTACTTTGGCTCAAGGCCGGAGTCCCGGTCGTGCGATTGATGGAAGGGGGCGCCCATGAAAATGAACGCCGCCCTGGGACCGAAAACACGGTGGCCCTGGCTGGAATGGCGGAAGCCGTGCGACTGCATGGCGAGGCCGATGCGACCGAAGCAGCGCGCCAATTCCGTTGGACCGAGAAACTGTGGCAGGGACTCCATGCGCTGGGCGACATCCGCCGGAATGGGCATGCGGACCAGCGGCTTGGGAATACGCTTAATGTCAGTTTCCTTGGCCTGCACGGCGAGGATCTTCTGATTGGGCTCGATCTGGCCGGACTCGCGGTTTCGAGCGGCTCGGCGTGTCTGGTGGGTTCCGTGCAGCCGTCCCATGTCCTGGCTGCGATGGGAGTGCCCTCCGAGTGGGCCTCGGCGACGGTTCGCTTTTCCATCGGTTCTCAGATTCGGGATGAGGACGGTGAGGAAATCCTGCGCCGGGTCGGCCAGGTCGTCCGACATCAACGGGGCTTGCGCGGATGGACGCCGCGCGAGGAGGCCTCGCAGCAACAGGAGGCTTTGGCATGAGCAGGCAATCGGCGAAGAAATTACGCGTTGGAATCATCGGGGCCGGCGGCATCGTCCGGCAGCGGCATTTGCCCGGGCTGCAGGCCTTGTCGAATGTGCAAGTGGTCGCGGTGTGCAATTCCCGGCTGGAGACGGCGCAGAAGATCGCGAAGGAGTTTCATATCCCGGAGGCCATGGGGGACTGGGCCGAGATGCTCGACCGGCCCGACATCGACATCATCTGGATCGGCACGCCGCCGCATCTGCACGCCCCCATCACGATTTCGGCGCTGGAGGCGCGCAAGCATGTCTTCTGTCAGGCCCGCATGGCGATGAACCTGCGGGAGGGACGGGAAATGCTCGCTGCTGCCCAGGCCCGGCCGCAGTTGGTCACGATGCTTTGCCCCCCACCGCAGGGGATGAAGTATGGGCGCTTTTTCCAAAGGCTCCTGTGGGACGGTTATCCGGGCGAGTTGTGGCACTTCCGGCTGACCGCTTTCAATGACCAGTTTTCCGATCCGCTGGCTCCGGCCCATTGGCGGCAGCGGACGGAATTGAGCGGGCTTAATGTGCTTTCGGTCGGCATCTATGCGGAGGTGCTGCAGCGCTGGCTCGGCTCGCCGCGGCGACTCCATGCGCAGATGAAGGTCTCCGTGCCCAAGCGCGAGGGGTATGTCGTGCATGTTCCCGACGTGGTCCAAGTCTTCGGTCATTGGCCCAACGGGGTGGCTGGGCAACTCGAGTGGAGCGGCGTGGCGCAATTTCCGCCCGACGAAACGCTTGCTCTCTACGGTCGCGACGGGACGCTTATCTACAATTTCACCCGGGACGAAATCTGGGGCGGTCGGCGCGGAGACAAAGGGCTGCGCCAACTCGCCGTTCCGCCTGAGTATGAATCGGCTTGGACGGTAGAGAAAGATTTCATCGACGCGGTCCTTGCGGGGGGCCATCCCGAACCAAGTTTCGAGACCGGCGTCCAGTACCTGGAATTCACGGAGGCAGTCAATCTCAGCGCCCGGGGCGGTCATGCGGTAGAGTTGCCGCTGCCGTAAAATCTATCGCTTATCCGGTTTAAAGCCTTTTCCCATTAAATTGTCGCCTAAGAATTCGGGTGGCCCGGGACAACTCGTTGTCCGGGTGGCCGAAGGCCACAGGAGGTCGTCCCCGAATGTGCACATTTCTCAGGCGATCTCCTTGGTAGCACGAGCGCCGTAGCCCGGGATGCCCAGCGAAGCGGCTTATTCAAGCTATTAACGGACTCCTGAATGACTTCCGCATTGTACGGAAGGAGGGTTTTGGCCTAGCCTTTCCGTTCATGGCGTCCTTGCTTCGTACTGAACTGCAACAGGCTCCGTCTCTTTTGGAGAGCTTCCTGGTCCGGTTCTTCTCGGAAAACTCGGAGCGATACGCTTACGGAGACCTTTTCGAGCCCCTTTATTTCGACATGACCGAGTTCATGGCGCGGGGTGGGAAACGCATTCGCCCCATGCTGCTAATGGGGGCCTATCGCATCTTTGGCGGAGAACGGCCTTTCCAGGATGTCTCGCTGCTGCGCGCGGCCCTTTCGCTCGAACTATTGCACGCCTTTATTTTGATCCATGACGATGTCATCGACCAATCGGAGCGTCGCCGGGGCCGTCCGACCTATCATAAACTGGTCGAGGAACGGCTGGGCAAGCTGGAAGGCGCGGGCCGGATCGGCGAGAACGTCGCGGTGGTCATCGGCGACATTCTTTTCGCGAGCGCGGTCGATACGCTGCGCTCGACCGAGTTTTCGCTGGAAGTGCGCAACACGGCACTCGCTCATTTTCTGCGTTACATCACCGATACCGGGGCAGGCGAGGTTTACGACATCCTGCTCGGCACCCGGGACATCGCCCGGGTGGAGGAAGCTGACATCCTGCGCATGTACACGCTCAAGACGACGCGGTACACGTTCGAGGCGCCATTGGTTTTGGGAGCGTTGCTCGCCGGGGCCGGGGAAGATCAATTGCGTGAGCTCGCGGACCTGATCGAGCCGGTTGGGCTGGCCTTTCAAATCCAGAACGACCTGATCGAGTATCAGCAGTTCAAGGGAGTCGACCGTTTGCGGCAGACCGACCTGCTCGAGGGTAAGAAGACGTTGCTTTTGCGGGTGGCATACGAGCATCTCAACGAAGTGGATCGCAGCTTTCTCCAGCTTTGCCTCAGCAACCGGACCTCCAACGACTCCTCGGTGAGCAAGATCGAGCAGTTGATCGACAAATCGGGAGCAGTCGGCCTTCTGACCCAGCGCATGGAAGCGCTCTTCCAAAAGGCGGAAACGGCGCTGGAAAACTCATCGTTTACCGTCGCGCAGCGCGAGGGATTGCGCGAGGCCGTGGACCTGGTACGGCAGCAGACCCAACACAGCGGCACCCAGTGAAGGGGGACGTTCGGGCGGATAACGTGGAATGACGGCGCTTTCTTCCTCTCGCGAGTCATGCCGGCAAATGACGCAGCGGCACGCCAAAACGTTCTATTTCGCCTCTCATGCTCTGCCGGGGCCCAAACGCGTCGATGCCTACGCCGTTTATGCGTTTTGCCGGTATGTGGATGATCAGATCGACCTGGCCACGGACGATCTGGCCCGCCAGCGTGCTTTTGCCGATTTGCAGCATATCCTCCATGCGGCTTATCAACCGGACGATCCGGGGCCACTCTGCCTTTCCCTGCCATGGCTGACCGCCTTTCGCGAAACGATTGCGCGCCGGACGATTCCTGAGAGCTATTTCCAGGATTTGCTGACCGGGGTGGAGATGGACCAGGGGCAGGTGCGGTTACAGACGTGGGAGGAACTGGACCGGTACTGTTACCATGTGGCTTCGGTGGTGGGATTGATCATGGTGCACGTGTTGACGGAGCCGTCACCCGAACTTTTGAAACCGGCTCGCGATCTAGGCACGGCGATGCAATTGACGAATATCTTGCGGGATATCCATGAGGACTGGGGGATGGATCGGCTTTACCTACCAGCGGAAGAACTGAAACGATTTGGGCTGACGGAGGCGTTGATCGAACGGCAGCAGGTCGATGATGCGTTCCGCGAGATGATGCGGTTTCAGATTGCGCGAGCCCGGAGTTATTACCGGCTGGCCGATCCCGGGATTACGGGATTACCGAATGATGGATCGCGCTTTTGCGCCCGCCTGATGAGCGTCGTCTACGGAGGAATTCTCAAAGAGATCGAGCGGGCGGATTATCAGGTTTACCGGGGACGGGCGCGGGTTTCGTTTCCGAGGAAACTGTGGTTGGCGGGAAGGGCCTGGATGGGAATCGCCGGATAAGCGGGCAGAATTACCAGTTTCTCACGGAAGCAATGACACTCTTGATGTTCTTGATGAAATCGAGTTCAAAGCGCCCGAACTTGACGCGGGGATGATGCGAGATGGCGAGCAAGCCCAGAACCCTGGCTTCTTTGACTATGGAGAAGATACTGACATGTTCAGTCCCAATGGAAACCGTGCTCGGCTCCTCTCGAAGCAACTTCTCCATATGATCCGGGACAGCCTGTAGCCTGGCTAAAAACAAGGCGTCAGCCGGCGTACCTTCTGCCGTGGAAGGATCTCGCAAGGTGGTGAGAACATTGGGGCTATCCAGGACGAATACCTCGGTTTTCCTGACGTCCAGAGCCTGGGAGGTGATCGCCGTGAAAGTCGCGAGCTGACTGGCGGCTTCGGTCGAGTTGCCGAATAACTTTTGGATTAACGTGTAGGCGGTCATGTACCGTTGCCTGTCGTTAAAAATCTTTTCCGCCGTCCTGAATTCCGTGACGTCGATTCCAGAGCCGACAATCATCTCGGGCTTTTCATTGTCTCCCACCAGCGCTGTGAACGAATGTTGGACGCTCCGGGTTTGCCCGCTGGCGGTCAGCACTCGCACCTCGCAACTGGAATGAAAGGGGGCGATCCAGGCAGATTCCAACGTTTTAATCAAAGTTCCCATATCCTCCGGGTGGACGGAGGCTGACCAATTCGAGCCGCGGCCGCCGCCCACAAATTCACTGGCGGCATGATTGAGGTAAGCCCATTGCTTGGGCGTCTTAAGCAGCCAGACAAAGGCAGGGCAAACGTCCAGGACCTTTCTGATTTGGGTCTGATCCGCCTTGATCGTCTGCAGGGCTTTATGCGGATGAAGAATTTTTTGGATCCGGTGGAGAACGGTGTCCGCCTTTAAATTCAGGGGAAGGACATGGTCCACTCCGGAGTCATACAAACTCGAGTTGGCTTCCTCATCCATGCCGCCAACGAAGGCGATCTGGGGCTGGTTTTTCCCTTTTTCAAACTGGCGAGTCGTTTGCATCGCCTGGAGCAGGGCATTCCCCGCGGTAACGGCGACAAAGATGATGAGTTCCGGTTCGTCGGCACTCGCCAGCAAAGCCTTAGTCTCTTCCCCGGAGGAGGAGACTAAGGCTGCCCGATTCAGGCTCTTGAGCGCATCGATCACCTTCGCGACCAAGCTGTCGATCGATGGCGCTACATCCAGCCGGTAAACAAGAACTGGCCGCTCGAGGAGGGAACGATCCAAATTAGTGTTCATGGGATTAGGCCGTTTGGCTGCCAATTAAACCCGGACAAACTGAAGATCGTCCGTGCTTGATCCGTTCAAGACCGTTGCCACGTGGCTGCCGCGTAGCGTGGTGCCGTAAACCGATTCCAGAAAGCCCATGACCGCACCCAGGGTGTAGGTGCATTTCCTTTGGGATCCGGCAGGTTCAGCCGACGTACAGACCGTTTCCCGGGTCTTCACCAGGAAACCATCGTCCGCTGTCTTGCTCACCTCCAGCACCTGGCAAAGCCGCGTGCCGTTCAGACCGAGAGCTCCGTCGAGAACGGGGCCAAGGCTTTCCGCCGCAGGATTGGTTCCGACCATACCGGCCGCTTTGGCCACATCTCCGCCGCGTTTGCGACCCGCTGAGATCATCGCGGAAGCCGCCCCTTCGACGCCAAGAATATCTTCCATGCCGGCAATGGCCGCCTTGAAGCAATGCATGCTGACGAAGTCGTCAAGATTGTTACGAGATTTCATAGTGTTATAAAAAGTTGGGTATCAAATCAGCTAAGAAGGCTGGTGATTTTCTTTACGGCATCACGACATTCGAGGTGGATGAGACCGACATTGGCTCCGCTGGCCACGATCACGCCGAGCACGCCCTTTTGACCTGCGGAATAGATGAAAGCCTGGCCTTCGTTTCCGCTGACCGAGGTTTCGCTCAGAGTACCACCACCAAAGGTTTCACATATCTTTTTACCGAGACCGAGAGCGGTGGCGACCATCGCCGCCATGCGGGAGGGATCGCCGCTGGCCATGTTCGAGGCGATGATCATACCATCGGTTGAGGCAACGAGTGTGCCTCTGATTTCGGGTACGGACGTGCGCAGATTACTAAGGATTTGATTGAGGTCTTCGCTGAGTGACATAAGTCTCCTGTGTTGGTTTTGTTTTGGGTTATGACTGACAAATCAAAGCTGCGCGGCTTCTTCGTTCGTTCGCTTATTGATGATCTCAAAAAGCATGTAAAGAGTTCGAAGGGCCTCGGCATGGTTTCTGGGATCCAGTCCGACCGTTATGTCCGGAGAAACCTGAAAATAGGCCGCGATTTCCTCTGGTTTCCAGCATCGCTTCGAGTCCTGGTGGGTGACTCCGATGACATAGGGAATGGCAATCTGGCTGGTGATAAAATCGAGGATTTTACGAGCCTTGGAGAAATCGCTGGTTTTGGAACCGTTCAGCAGGAGCAGGAGCCCGAATGCTCCCTGACAAAGCACCTCCCACATGAAATCAAAGCGTTCCTGTCCCGGTGTTCCAAAAAGGTGAATTTGATATTCGTTAATGGGAAAAGACCCATAATCGAACGCAACCGTCGTATATTGTTTGCCAATATCTTCCGTGCTGAGCTCATCCGTGGAAACCACGGGTATCACAGATAAGCTTTGGATGTAGGTCGTCTTGCCGGCTGCCACTGGACCTGAAACGACAATTTTGACAGGGTAGCTCATTTTTTGACGGACATTACGTTCCAAATCGATTGCATGAGATGGTTGATAACGTTTCTAGTGGGTTTATTGACCGTCACCTGTTTCAGGTTCGGTTCCAGAAGGGAAGAGTTGCTGGCTGCGGCTACAGGAAGTTCTACAGGCGGCTCCTGCGTAGTGGCGCCATTACCGTTGTCCCAAATGGGTTCGAGCCGCATGGCAAGCTGGTCTATTTCCAAATCAATGGGGCTTGGAGACGGCGGGGCGGCTGGAACAGAGCGGGTATCCGTCGTGGCGGCCACATGGTTGTTCGTGGCGGTTTCCATTCGCGGGCCGGAGTCTTCAGTGAATACTCTTTTGGGAACAATCAGACCCGTTGTGCGCAGTTTATATAATTTGAGAAGGATCTGATCGAGATAGAGTCCCAGATATTCCTGTATTTCCAGCGCACTTATGCCTTTTTGAAAATAGGGATGACTGTCCTGCCAGAATGTTTTCAAGTCAGAGCCCAGCCAGCCCTTGCCGTTTTCAATGGCGATAAAGACGGTGTGAGGATCAGGGAAGTGTTCTCGAAAAGCCTGAATTTCATCGATGAGAGAAAGACTTGAATTCAAGATTTCACTAATCGGCAAAGAATGAGATCCAGTGGTGGATTTTCCCCGTTCGAATTCAAAATCACCTAGATTCGTCTGGATGAGCTCGGTGATGAAGGAGCGAGCCTGGTTTTTGTCGACAATCTCCTGGCCATTAAATCGAACGTCTGTAATGACGGCGTTCTGGATTCCGAATAGATAGACGTGCTGATTGTCATAGCGTGAAACAGTCAGTGTTCCCGTGCTGCTTCCAATCAGACTCATAACGTCGGGTAGGGGAATATCAGAGAAGCACCCGAAGATTGCCATGGCTGCTTAGCTAGCTGTTCATATGTAATTTGGAAAGGAAAAACCCGCAGAGATCTGCGTGTTGTCTTCAAATATATGAGAATGCTATTGGAGATATGAGCCTGTAACTACATCTGGTATATTATGGGATACAATGGTGTCACGCTGACCTTGTCATCCGATTGTCACGTAGAGCCAGCGTCGTCATTGATTGCGGTAAGCCGTTATATTTAATTTCTTGGAAAGCCATCACTTCAGGTGCCGTTTTAGAGAAATATTTTTTGAAATATAGTACTGGTATAATCTATTTTGTACCGATCGGTTCGTTATAGAACAGGGCGTTGTAAATTTTCTTGTCAGGTGAAATGACAACCGTCTTGATTACGGACATTGGCTCATTTCAGTATTCGACGTAATTGCAATCGTCGCCTCTACAGGCTTGCGACAAGCTGCTTCCGTTGCAGACGCACCTTTTCAATCCACAATTTCTTTTGTTGCGAGGGGGCTTAAGATCAGGTCATCACAATTTGCTCGAGGGATGTTAAATATATTAATTGGATGACATAGACGTGAATTGGAATTGCACGCAGATGGGAATAATGACAGAGTATGCAGGTAATGGAACGCCGAGCCTTTGGTCAGCGTGTTTATCGCTTACGCCGCTTGAAAGGGTGGACACAGGAGATATGTGTCGAAAAAGTAGGAATTGGCATCAGGACTCTCCAGATGATTGAGTCCTATCGAGTCGAACCGACGATTGATACGGTTAGAAAGCTCGCCCATGCGTTTGGCTGTGGATGGCGTGAACTGCTCGGGAAGCCCTAAAGACAGCTTTTTTCTTGAAGCTGATAATGTCTATTCCAGTGAGGGAGGCATCAGCTCAAGTAGGATTGATGCAGGCATAGACGTCTAAAT
>OUUS01000018.1_pt1 | contig 11910 bp, 8 predicted proteins | sample 1694891 | NCBI WGS metagenome assembly OUUS01 (sample SAMEA3914812, study PRJEB12502) | metagenome | biome: forest; material: soil | place: Canada | collected 2011-07-07 | depth 0.1 m | reverse complement strand
ATCTTGAAGGCCGGCGAGGTAGATGATCATCGAGTTGCCGACGCCCCACGCGCTCATCAGGATCAGGGCGGGCTTGGCCCAGTTGGGATCGGCGAGCCAGCCCGGTGGAGTGCTGCCGAAGAGATGGCAGATCGGCGCGAGGGCCCAGTTGAGCAGGCCGAAGGTGGGATTGAGGATCCAGAGCCACAGCATCGAACTGGCGACGACCGGCACAATGGAGGGCAGGTAAAAGATGGTCCGGAAGAGCGCCGTCCCGCGCACCTGGCAATTGAGGAGCAGGGCGAGGCTGAGCGCGACGATCATGCCGAGCGGGAGCGAGAACGCGGCATAGATGAACGTATTCTTCAGCGAAATCCAGAAGAGCTCATCGCGCAGAAGCCGTTCGTAGTTTTCGCCGCCGATCCAGATGGAGGGTTGCAGGACCGAGTAATCGCAAAAGCTGTAGTAGAGTGACGCGGCCACCGGGTAGAGGGTGAAGATGGAGAGGCCCGCGATCCAAGGCAGACAGAACGCGAGGCCGGTTAGGGTTTTGTTGCCTGGGGCGCTCATGGCGGGGAAGGAGGTGTGGGTGGAGGTTGGGTTTGCGCGATGGGCTTTTTGCGCAGGGCGAGGCTTTCCTGGTGCCATACCCAGCTATCCTGCATGCGGGCCTGGCATTGCTGGAGAGCTTCCTCGGGGGATTCGAGGCCGAGCCGGACTTCATCGAAGGCTGTGCTCAATTCGCGCTGATATTCCTCCGAGATGCCCATCTCGGGCACATGCACTGCGTGCCGGCTTTCAGCCAATTGGCGGAAGACCTGGATGTCGGGATTCGGATGGTGACTGGCAAAGAAAGGACTCCACTGTTCCAGGGCGCTCGGTTTTTTTTGGAGATAGCAGAGCAGTTCCATGCCGCGCAGATCCTCAAAACGCTGGGCAGAGAGATTGGGGGAACTCAGGTATTTGAGAAATTCCCAAGCTTCGCGCGGATGTTTGGCGCCCCTCGGAATGACCAGCATGTCGGACTCGGCCACGGTGAAATCGGTGATGCCGGGTTGCGCTTCGGGCCAGGGCGCCACGCCGTAGTTCATTCCGGGTGCAAATTGCTGGATGTAATTGTAGCGCCAGGAGCCGTCGATGATGATGGCGACCTGGCCGCTCATGAAGGGATCATCCGGTGACGCGAGACTACCGAAGCTGCTGGCCAGACGGCGGATATTGTCCACGCCGTATTCCTGGGAATAATGGGCCATCCACTGGTAGGCCTTGAGGTTGATCGGATTGGTGCCGATGGTGATATTTTTCCCGTCGAAGATCTGTCCTCCGAACCAGAGCGGTCCGGCCCAGCTCATATTATAGGCGGTTTGGGGAAGAAAGCCGACTTGCTTGAGATGGCCGACCGCGTCGCGCACGGTGAGCTTCTCGGACATGGCGTCGAGTTCGGCCAGGGTGCGGGGAGGTTTTTCGGGATCGAGTCCCGCGGCGCGGAAGAGGTCCTTGTTCCAGTAGAAGGCGTGGGTGGTCGGGGTGCTCGGCACCGCCCAGGTCTTGCCTTCATAGGAACCCATGCCGGCGTAGGCCGGAGCGTAGCGGCTGAGAAATTGTTCGGGCGTGGTGCCATCGGCGCGGATGAAATTGTCGAGCGGAACCAAGGCGTCCCGGTCGGCGAAGAGTGTGATGTTGCCCACATAAATGCCGGCGATATCAGGGGGATCACCGCCCGCGATGGCGAGCAGGGTCTTTTGCTCAATGTCCCCGACCGAGAGAAAATCGATCACGATGCGGTCCTGGGAATGGTTGAACTGATCGACCACCTGCTGCATGGCGTTTTCTTCCTCGCCACTCCATTTCTCCCAATAGGAGAGATGAATCTTGCCGTCCGGTGGATTTGCCAGAATCGGGCCACAAGCGCCGATCAGGGCGATGAGTCCCAGACAGAGTGGCTTGAGCGGAAACATGTGGAGAACGAAGGTTAAGCGACGTGGCGGCAGGTGAGTTGCCACTTTAGGTAACCCCTATGAACGTGCTCAAGAATGACAGGGGCCATGCGTCTTTGAGTAAGGTTCAATTACGAAACTTTGCTGAACGGACTGGGCAGATTGGGGTATCTGCTCAAGAAAACCACCTTATGGATTACGAGCTCCCTGTCAAACGTTCCTCTTTTTCGGGAGCTTGGGCTGACTCCGGCCAACCTTGTCTCGAGGCCTTATTCTTATGGTCAACAAAAGCCGGTCAAACCCAAGCTGGGGGTGAAGATCGGGTTCCAAGGAGCCCCGTTTCAATGAAAATATCGAGATGAACCGGGATTGACTCCTGATGGAGAATGGGGATTCTGGCGGAGATCGATTCTTCATTATGTCTTCTGTAACGATCGATAACGATATTCAGCCCGGCGAGATCGAGATTCCCGAGGCCTTGCGATTGGAGTTGCTTCTGGCCGCCAACCAGGCGCGGTTTGGAGATGCCTACCAGACGATTCTCGCGACGGGTCCCCTGGAACAGTGGGCTGGCGCGGAGGCCAGATTGTTGGCTGGGCGGTTAAGCCGACATCTGGGAAATCATGAACTCTACTGGAAACTGACGGCGCAAGCCTACCGACAGAAGCCACACGCGGTGCGATTCCAGACGCAACGAATCTATGCGTTGATGGAGCGTTGCGGAAATTTCGCCGCATGGGAGGCGGCGCGGAAACTTGCCCAGGCAGAAGCGGAATCCGATGAAGAGAGGGCGGACGGGCTGATTTGCGAGGGGCTGTGCAACGTGGTCTATCGCGATTTCCAAGCTGCGGAGAATCTTTTCCGGCAAGCGCAAGCCTTGGAGCCAAAATCGGCATGGGTCTGGTCGGAATCGTCATCGCTGCCGGCTGAACAAAGGAAATACGAGGCGGCCATTGAACTGGCCGACCGGGCTTTGGAGGTCGAACCTTATTTTCGTTCCGCGCTTTTACGAAAAGCGAGTTATCTGCAAAGTCTCCGGCGGGACGATGAGGCGGTTGACGTATTGGAAACCGGACGCAGGCATTTGCAGAGCGGTGGTGTCATCAGCCAGTTGATTATCTTGTGCAGCGAGCGGGAGGAATGGGCCCGAATGCTGGAATTGGTGGATGAAGCCGAACGACTTACCCCATACGCGGATGAAGGCGGCCGGTCGTGGTATACGGCCCGGCGTGCCGACGCGGAACTGGGCCTGGGAAATTTTGTCGCTGCCACGGCCCGGGCGAGGCAGGTTACCAAGAATCAATTCTACGAGAACCTGGCGGATCGGTTGGAGCGTCACTCCGGGAAGGAACGCCGCGTCAAGATTCCGGTTCCGTTCATCCAACAGGGCTATAATACGTGCGCACCGGCGACTCTTTCCGCCATCACCTCCTTCTGGGAAAACCCGATTGCCCAGGACACGCTGATCGGGGAGATCTGTTATGACGGTACGTTCGATTTTGTTGAGCGGCGCTGGGCTGAAAAAGGGGGCTGGCATGCCCGTGAATTTAAGGTCGACTGGGACGTGGCCGTTGCCCTGCTGGATCGCGGCATCCCGTTTATCTTAAGTACCCAGGAGATTAATTCGGGCCATTCGCAGGCGGTGATGGGCTACGATACGGTGCGGGGTAGTCTGTTGATCCGTGACCCGAATCACCGACACCATTCCGAATACGCTTACGAAGAATTTGAGAAGCACTATGCTCCGGTTGGACCACGGGGGTTCCTGCTCCTGCCCCAGGGGTGTCTCGATAAGGCGGACGGCATTATGTTCCCGGAAGCGGAACTCTATGACCATATTTATGGCTTGAATTGCGCGCTCGAAGCGCATGATCGCGACCGGGCTGAATCGTTCCTCAACCTGCTTGACCAGCAGGCGCCGAACCATCGCCTGGCCTGGATGGGGCGACGGGCGCTAGCTCATTACGACCAAAATCCGCTGGCCCAGCTTGAAGCGGTTGATGGCCTGTTGAATCTTTTTCCGGATGACGACCGGTTGCTTCATGTCCGTCTGCAATTGCTGCGTGGTCTCGGCCGTAATCATGAGGCGCATGAACTGATCAAGAATCGTTGCGCACGAAAGAACGTCCCAGGACTCTTTTGGCGGGAATATGCCCGGGAAGTGCGTCAGGAGAAAAACAAGTCGCAAGCCGCCATGCGTCTGACCCGCAAATGCCTGAAATGGATGCCCAGTGACATCGATACGCTTACGGTCTTGTCGGGCATCTTGTGGAGTATCAAGAACCGCACGGAGGCCATGGCGGTGCAGCGGTTGGCGGTTTGTGTCGGAGACAAGCGGGAGCCGGTGGCCGAGGCTTATTTCCAAATGCAGGAGGCCTGTGGTCAGACGGATAGCGGGATTGAATTTTTGCGGGAACGCTATCAGGCCCTGATCGGTCAATCGAGCGCACCGGCAATCACGTTGGCCAATTGCCTGGATCGCCTGAACCGGGCCCGGGAAGTCCGCGAGGTGCTGCACGAGACGCTGGAACGGCGCCCGGACGATGGCGATCTTCTCCTCCGATTCTCCCAATTCGAATCGGCCGGAGGCAATCTGGAGGAGTGCAGCAACCTGCTGCAGCGCGCAGCTGGGCATATTGGCCGGTTGGCGTGGCTGCGGGCAGCGGCGTTTCTCGAAAGGGCGAACGGAAATTTTGATTTGGCTTTGGAGCATTGGCAAGGCGTGGTTGGCCTCGCTCCACTCGATGTGGAGGCCCATCGCCAGATTACCTGGTTGCTCGCCCGACGTGACGGCAAGGCCGTCGCCCAGGATTATGCGAAGGGGCTCGGTCGCCAATTTCCGCAACACCGCGGTCTGCTCGACCTGGAACTGAATTGGGTGCAGAGGGATGAGCCGGAGGAAGCGGAGTCGCGCCTGACAGCTTACCTGCAAAGCCATCCGACCGACGCCTGGGCGCGGCGCGAATATGTACTCCTGCTCCAAAAACGTCAGGCCTATGACGAGGCTCTGGCCCATGCCGAAGAGGCACGTCAGTACGATCCCTATCAGTCCACTTCATGGCAGGTCGAAGGTAGCGTCCTGGAATCGATGAATCGCCTGGACGAGGCTCGTGAACGGATCCGGAAAGCTCTGGAACTGAATATCGACAGTACCTATGGGATGCGGCGATTGGTTTTTTTGGCCGACAGCGTCACGGAAAAGAAAGAGGCGCTCGAATTCATCCAACAGCAATTCGACCGGCAATCGACCGCCGGTGCGGCGATCACGGCTTACCGGGAAATTGCCTTTCCCATCCTGGACATGCCGGAGTTGACCGAAAAGCTCAGAGCCCATTGGAGCCAGCGGCCCGACCTCTGGGAAGCATGGCACACCCTTCTGCACCACCTGATCTCGGCGGGCCAGTTGGAGGAAGCGAGCCAAATCGCCGCAGGAGCGACGGACCGCTTTTCAATACTCCCCATCGTCTGGCGCGATGCCGCCCGGCTTAACCAACAGTTGGGGGCCTGGCCGGAGGCGGCTTCCTGTCTGCGGCACGCACTGCGTATCAACCCGGACTGGGTCCCGGTCGTATGCGATTTGGCCGGCGTCTACCGGCGCGGATCGCAATTTGATGAAGCGAGAGAACTTCTGGAACGATCACACCGGCGCAATCCGTTGGATGCTCCGGTGCTCGGCACGCTGGCCGATTTGCTCTGGCATCTTGGGGAGAGGGAGACGGCGCTGGGCCAGGTCCGTCGCGCGATTGAAAATGATCCCGATTACAACTGGGGATGGGCGACGCTCGCGCACTGGAGCGATTTGCTCCAGGGCAAGAACCTGGCGATCGACCTAGCGCGGGAACGGGCGAAACGCCTGGACCGGGATGCCTCCGCCTGGCTGCGGTTGGCGCAATTGGCGCACCGGCCCGAGATGGCGGGGGAACGCCTCGAGGCTGCGTTGCGTGCCCGTGAATGCGAACCCCGGAACATCGATGCGCACGATGCCGTGGCCAGCGCCTTCGCCGAGCAGCGTCGTTATGATGAGGCGATCCAGGCTTGCCGGCCCGGCGTCTTCGGGGAACACGTCCCGTTTACCCTGCGCGGACGCGAGGCCTGGCTCTTTTCACAACAGGACAAAATGGCAGAGGCGATGAAGACGATGGGAGAGGTTGTCGCGACCGATCCCCATTACGTGTGGGGATGGGATCGGTTGGCGGATTGGTATTTTGGCGCCAACCGTTTCTCCGATTCGATTGCGGCCTGTGAAAAAGGGGTGCGGCTCAATCCGATGAGCGCAACAGGTTATGGCAAACGGGCTCGCGCCTACCTGAAGCTGAACAAGAACAAGGAAGCCAAGCTTGATTTTCAGAGAGCGATGGGACTCGACCCCGGTTACGGCTATGCCGGCTGGCAGTTATTCAAGATGCAGATTGCGGAGAAAGCTTACGCCGACGCCGGCAGCACTCTTTCTGCGATGCGCGCCCACACATCCACCGGGATCATGTTACCGAGTGAAATTATCCTGGCCTGCAAGCGGGGCAAGTTTGACGAGGCCTTGAAACTATTGCAGCAGGCGGCGCTCCTGATCGAGGTTGATACGGGAGTCGTGGATGAGGCGATGAAGTGCTTGGACTCCTGCAAGCTGCAGAAGAGGGTGAACAAACTGCTGACATCGCTCATCACTGATCCGTCCATGAATCCTTATATGGCCCATGTTTGGGCGGAACGCATGCAACTGGCGGTCAGTTGGAGGCTTTTTTCCCATCTGAAAAAAATTCCGGCCCATTCCCGTGTGCTGGAGCCGGTCTTGCACGATGTCATTCTGGGCAGCAAAAAGGCCTCCTATCCAGTGAGGCTGATCAAGCGGGTGGTGGCCCGGTATCCGGAGGCGACGCGCAAACACACCCAGGTCTGGTCCGTGGTCGGTCAGATTTTTGCCACGGGCAAATCCTGGCAGAAATGTGCCGAGTGGCTCAAGGACTGGGAATCACGCCCCGACGTCCGGGGATGGATGGTGACGAACCGTGTCTTCGCCCTTCAGGTCCTGCGCCGGGTGCCAGAAGCGGATGAGACCAGTCAAAAGCTGCTGGCTCGCGGCTTGCGGGACCACACCGCGGCGTATCATCTGCTTTACCTCGCCTTGTCTGCACTGGAGCGGCATGACACGGACCGGGCGCGAGAACTCCTCGGCGGCGTACATCTGGAGAGCGATCACAAGGAAGACAAGTTCTTCAAGCTGGCCGTGGAGGGAACTCTGCACGTTCAGGAGGCCGAACCGGGATCCAAACGGCGGGAAACAGCTGCGCGGGCCCGTTCTCAATTGTCCCGAATGGCGTTGCGGGATTTCAAGATAAGGCGAGTTCTCCGGGCCGAGGCCCGCGCGGCCCTGCTGATGGCGCGCGATGCCAGATCGGTGGGAGCTTGGGCGTATGCTGTTCGCATCAACATCACTTCATGGCTGGCTGTCTGAGGGCGACCCTACTCGCCCGGAGGTCGCCCTGAAGGCAAGCCGTGGCGGGCCAAGTCGACTTCGTCCCAACCGAAGTGATGCCCCAACTCATGCAAGTAAGTGGTTTTGATCTGGGTTTCGAAATCCTCGCCATTAGCAGCGCAAACTTCTTCGATGGTTTTTAAGTACAAAAAGATCGGACCCTTGTAATCAGATTTGTGACCCGGGATAAAATTATGATAGCGGCCCAAGGTGCGATAACCTTCACTTTCAGTTTCTGCCCGTTCCTTGAATAAGCAGGGGACCGTTTTGGCCTCTGACGCGATATCGTCTGGAAATTGAGCGATGAGTTCTCCAATGATCCGATTGGCACGTGAGCAGAGATCATCCCAATCCGTTGAACTTGGTGGAATCATGGCTGAAGATGGATTTTCCTTGGGAAGAGATTTTCGGGATCCCCGAGCAAAGGAGGCAAGGCCGCCGGAAATGCCTGCCCAAATCACTCCCAGTCCCAGGATCAATTGCAACCAATGATGAGGCGGCGGATCAGCTGAGGTAACAACAGGATCCACTGGGGCAAGGTACTCCGAAAAGACGATTCCGACACGCCGAAAATGACCCACAAAGACGGTATGAAGAAGTGGGCCGAAGATTGGTAGAGAGAGCTATTTGGATTGTCCCCCGCGTAACCTTGAGTTTATACCGTTCGTCTCCTTAAGCATGAAACCGACACCGAGTCTGATGGGATTGGCGATCAGTTTTGTGCTGCTGGCGGTGATATTTGTGATTGTGGAAAAGGTGTCTCCCAGCCGCAGGGGGCAGTCGATTTTTCGCCGTGGGTTTGGGCTGGATGTTTTTTACTGGTTCTTCACGCCGTTGATTACCGGAGCTATCTCCCGTTTCGCGGTCATTCTTGCGGTATTACCGTTAATCGCGGTTTTGGGGTTATCGGTGGAGACGTTCAAGAACCATGGTTATCGCGGGTTCGGCCCGCTTTCGCGGCAGCCGGTCGGGTTGCAAGGGATGGAGGTTTTTCTGCTGGGCGATTTGATCGGCTACTGGATGCATCGTCTTTTTCACGGTCGTCGTCTCTGGCCTTTTCATGCGGTGCATCATTCCTCCACGGAGGTAGACTGGTTGAGCAGCGTGCGGCTTCATCCTCTGAACGAAGCGGTGACGCGGACGGTGGAGGTCATTCCTCTTTTTCTGATGGGATACAATCCGGCGACGTTGGCGGCTTACATTCCCTTGATCACGCTCTATGCGATCTTTCTGCATGCGAATGTCACCTGGGATTTCGGGCCGTTGCGCTATGTGATTGCCGGTCCGGCTTTTCATCGCTGGCACCACGCGAAGGAAGCGGAGGCGGTCGATAAGAATTTCGCGGGATTCATCGCGGGTTGGGATGTGCTCTTCGGCACGTTTTATCTCCCTCCCGGCAAGGTGCCGACCGATTTCGGCGTAAAGGAAGAGATCCCTGAATCGATCTGGGGGCAGTTGACTTATCCTTTTCGTCGCCGGAATTCCTGAGCAAAGAGAGTCGGCGGCTAACTGATCCTTCGATAAGCTCCTCATGAACCTGACGGGTGGCAGTGAGTTTGTCGTGGAGAAGATTCAACCCCTGCAGGGTAGGACCGAAGGGAAGCAAACCCAGGGTAGTCCTGCTGGACAACCCTGGGCTATCATATTGCTACGCCTTTGGGGTAGCTCAGAGCCGACGCAACTGAGTACGGCTATTTCGCCCCATTGGGGTTTGAGAGGGTAAGATTTTGGCTGGTGTGGCTCGAAATTAAATGATCGAAGTCAATCATTTAATTTTCAAGCTCAGGACAGGTCATGATTGTAAGAAATCAAAAGGAGGGCTTATGCTTTTGGAATGACGAATCCTTCCGGCTCTGTTTCGCAGGACATTGAAAGGCAAATCGAGATGGACTTTCTCCGGGCGACGGAACTGGCCGCGCTCAATACCCTGCAATGGCTGGGAAAGGGCAAGAAGGAGAAGGCCGACGAAGCGGCTTGCGATGCCATTCGCGGCATGTTCGACCTGATGGATATTCAAGGAGAGGTGGTCATCGGTGAGGGGATCAAGGACGAGGCTCCTGGCCTCTTCAAAGGGGAGAAAGTTGGCATGGGGAGAGAGGGGGCGCCCCGTTTTGAAATTGCGCTCGATCCGGTGGACGGCACGACGAATGTCAGCAAGGGTATGCCAAACTCGATCAGTTGTATTGCGGCCAGCGGTCTTTCCGGGGATGGACGTCCCTGCCTGCAGGACATTCCCGCCTTTTACATGAAGAAGCTGGCCTATCCTTTGGAGGTTCGCCGGGCCTGGATGAAGGACCCGAGCCTTCCGATCGATATCAATGCGCCGATCGAGGAAGTGATCGAGGTGACGGCAAAAATTTTAGGCAAGGAAGTGCGCGACGTTGTGGTCTGTGTGCTCGACCGGCCCCGCAATTGCGATTTGATTGAATCGGTACGGCGCAAGGGTGCCGCGCTGCGCATGATTGTGGATGGCGATATCACCGCCGCCCTGGCTCCGGCGATGCGGACCTCGGGCATCAATCTTTACGCGGGCATCGGCGGGGCACCGGAATGCATTCTTTCCGCGGCGGGGCTACGCTGTCTGGGTGGAGGCATGCGCGCACAAATCTGGCCGCGCGACGAGGAAGAACGACAGAGTCTCATCGCCCAGGGTTGGGGGGATCAACTTGATTACCAGTACATGTCGAAGGACCTGGCCCGGGGCGATAATATCGTCTTTGCCGCCACGGGAATCAGCGACAGTCCGCTGCTCAAGGGAGTTGAAGTCGAGGGGGCGATTGCCACGACTTATTCCGTTTTGATGCGGGCTAGAAGCGGGACCGTTCGCTTCATCGAGGGACACCACAACCTGGAGAGAAAGACCATTCACCTGCGCTCAACGCAGATTGAGCGCCGGATTTAAGCGGCTCCTCAGAAAAGGGAAAAGCTTCGCCGCCGTCTTTACTTCAGGGACCGGGCGAGGGAGATCATCGACAGGCCGTAGAAGATGAGATCGACGCCGATGAAGGTGCCGATCACCCACAGGGCGGAATTGGGCCAATGGATGGTGATGAAGATACCGAGCAGAAGCGTGATGGCTCCGCTAAAAAGAAGCGAACCCCGATGAGGCAGGGTGGGATGCGTCAGCGCAAACCCGAGTCGGAACATGCCGCTGATGAGAAAGTAGGTCGCCAGGATGATGGTGATGACCGCTGCGCCCGCGGCGGCATCGGCGATGAGGAGAAAGCCCATCACGCTGGCCAGAATGCCGGCGAGCAACTGGACGGCAAAGCCATCCCAACCGCGCGCCCAGAAGGCGTGGATGAGTCCGGTCGCTCCCGCGATGATGAGGAGTACGCCGAAAAAGAGGACCGAGAGCAGCGTGATGACCAGCGGGCTGCCGATGGCGATGATCCCGCCAAAGATATAAATGATGCCAAGCAACAGGAACCAACCCGATTTGTGAGGAGGAGGAAGTACGGGGTCTGCATTCATGGAAGGCTTTGTAGCACTGGCCTGTCTCTCTCCAAGGAGAATCTTGCTCGATGAGGAACGAGGAAAAAGCCTGGACGATTCGTCAGGGCCTTGACCAAGGCTGATATCGCGACATCATCGATCCATGAAAGCAGGCACCCTTTTACGATTTGGCCTACTACTCATCCTGATCGGAATTGTCATCCATTTTTTGGCCGGTCAAGGGTCGTCCGTATTACTTGATCCATCGTTAACGACTAGTACAAAGCCCGTCTATATCGTGGATGAAGACAGGCAAAAGGCGTTCATTTTCACAAGTGAGATTCTGAGTGTTCTCGGGGTTATACTGACTTCCATCGCCGCGTTTCGATTGGTGAAAGTTCCATAAGTCTTATTGGACTGGGAAATGTGTCCGTCGAGAATCGATCTCAGAAAATATTCCTTCGGAGGGAAGCGTTATATCCAGTTGAGCGTGGGATTTGAGTCACTTTCAGAGGAGAATTATTGAAATGGAGCCGAGCGACTATTCTGATGACTGTTTTCTTAAAACGGCGAGTTTAATCTTCGATCAATCCCAATCGCTTAACGATTACGGCCTCGGCGACTTTTCTAACACCTTCCATAAACCAGCAGCGACGTCCCACAGTGGCCGCCGAACGGTGATAATCTCTCATCTTATCGTTCACAATCCACATGAACGCTTCGCCCGATGCAGGTACATGAGCTTTATCTTCCAGAATAACTGAACCATCCGGGTTCAAGAATTCTGGCCAAATCATGTAAATTCCATCTTTCTGAATGTCCTCACCTTCATAATGCAGATCAGACCGATAACCTTGGTAAGGTGTTTGTAACCGGCCGCCTTCTGCTTGAGGAATGAACTTGTAGCTGACTTTGAAATCAGGAAGGCGATTCATATTTTCCTGATAAGTTTTTCGCATCCCTACAACCGTAAGTATCGAGAGACTTTCTAGCGAGTTTCAAAAAGCCTCATAAGAGTGCACCCGTCGAGATTTGAACTCGAAACCTCTTCCTTCGGATGGAAGCGCTCTATCCAGTTGAGCGTTGGAT
>OUUS01000007.1_pt1 | contig 13341 bp, 5 predicted proteins | sample 1694891 | NCBI WGS metagenome assembly OUUS01 (sample SAMEA3914812, study PRJEB12502) | metagenome | biome: forest; material: soil | place: Canada | collected 2011-07-07 | depth 0.1 m | reverse complement strand
AGTTCATCCTGCGTCAGGGCGGGAGAATCGGGGGCGGTGGCAAATTCCTTAAGCTGTTCCGCATCGTAAATGTTTGGCAGACAACAGGCGATACGCGGATCGGCCAGGAGCCACTGAAGTGCGGCCTGCCCCAGCGTGCGATCAGGACCGACGAGGAACTGCAACGTCTCCACCTTCTTGATGCCGTTCAACAGCCACGAACGCGGACGATGATTACGATGATCGTTGGGCGGGAAAACCGTCTCCGCCGTGTACTTGCCCTCCAGCATCCCGCTGGAATGAGTCACGCGAATCAGGTACCGCGTGCGCGCCGCGGCGCCGGGATCGGAAGGTTGCTCACCTTCATCCATGATCTGCCGGCCTGGATGCGGCTCCAGCATATTATAGATGTGCTGCAAGACATGCGGACGGCGCTGCTGTACGCAATCGATGCCCTCATAAAGCCAACCCACGGCCGGCCCGAGCGCCGCGCCGTAAGAGCGAATCTTCCCTTCCTGCACCAGCTTCTCCATCAGTTCCCAGAGAGCGTTGTCCGGCACCTGCTCCATCCGGATATTGTGCAGTTGCAGGATATCGATCCGGTCCGTATGCAGCCGCTTGAGTGCGTTCTCCACCGCCGTGCGAATGAAAGGCACGGAAAAATCCTGCGGAATCTCACGCTGCCCGCGCCGCTCATTGCCGTGCTCCAGGAAATTATAACCGACCTTCGTGGCCACAACGATCTGGTCGCGCTGCTTCGGAAACGCCTTGGCGATCAGTTCCTCGCTATAACCATTGCCGTAGGTATCCGCCGCATCATAAAGCGTGATGCCCAGGTCGAGCGCCTTGTGCATCAGCGCAATCGCTTCGCCCTCGGTAAATTGCCCCCACCACCCGGTGGAAATCGTCCAAAGACCAAAGCCAATCTCCGAGACACGGACATCGGTCTCAGGCAAAGTGCGGAATTTCATGCGCCCATCCTACGCCAGCGTTTCCAGAGGAGCAAGGTCACGCCATCCCACCCAAACAGGTAGTAAAAGAGCCACTACCCCCATGGCCAACGATTATACCCCTCGAAAAGCATTGCCATGGGCAGCCGAAAAACCTACATTATCCGACTCCGCCTGAAAAGGCGGCCTCTTAGGAGCCATAGCTCAATTGGTTAGAGCGCCTCCCTGTCACGGAGGAGGTTGCGGGTTCGAGCCCCGTTGGCTCCGCTCTCTTTTTCGGAGGAGAACGGCATAAAACGCCCTTCAAGTCACGATTGGCACGGCAAAGTCGTCTCCCGGAAACTTTCTTCTTCCAAGTTTTTTTATCGCCTGACTACCGTAAATAATAAGGTAGGGGCCCGGTTCAAAAAGGCGTCATCCCACTGCTGTTGACTCCAGCCGAGCCAAGAACCCTTAGCTGATAGTACAAACTGAAGAAAGCCCGGGCAGAAGCCCGAAAGTAAAGGCGACTCCGCAATCATCCATGCCTCCCCGAACCGGCGGAAATTCGGGACCATCCCGTAGAACTCATCTGCTGGTAAACGGACCAACCGGAATCCATCCTTTCGATCAGGCAATCGAGGAAGTAAACGACGAAAATAATTTCGTCAAGAGGAGTGGGATGGAGGAATAGGTGATCTTTAAATCCTCCATCGCGATGCTCAATTGGGTTCCTTCGCGAGAGAGTTTCGGCACAGGGGCCTGAGCCTGCCCGGAAAGGCAACGAAGAGCAAAGGCGCACGTCGCCTCGGAAAGTCCGGCGAGTCCGAACTCCCGTTCCTCACCCGCATAGAGGATCACATCGAGCCAGGCCTTTCCGTCCGAACCGCCTCGCTCCCAATGCCCCTGAAATTCACCCCAGGCGGCATGGGCCACAACGACCGACACCGAGAAATTATCCTGACTGAGGGTCCATGGATCGCTCAGTTGCCCGGGAGCCGAAGGAAGATGGTCGATGGCATTCCCCTCAACCTCGAAGCGAAGACGGAGATCATGCGCCCGGATCGTTCCCTTTTGGATCGGATCGAAGAAAACGTGCGTATCAAATCCATCCACCGCAAAACCAATTCCACCGACAACGTCCCCTCCCCGTTGAGCGCTCAAGAGATACGCTCCGGCAAAGTCGCGGCCATCATGCAGAAACCGCAGGCGAAGCGAGGAAGGTTTCGTAGCGGTGCCCCAATACGCCAGCAAGGGCCGGCGCTGAGTCCACATATCTCCCGCATTGATGGTGCCGAGAGCGAAGGATGGGGAGAGGTAAGTCGTGCCAATGGTGTCCGGACGTCCATCCGCCCCTCGGAAGAAAGTCTGCCGAGACTCTCGTGGAATCTCCAAGGATAAAAAGCGTGGCTCCAAATCAGGGGGACAGGTGTGCAAAAGACGATGCTCCGCGATTTCGGGTTCAACGTCGTCACAAGGAAAGCGTCCCTCCGTCGCGCGATGGAGGAGAGCACAGACCCGTTCGGACAATAAGGTCTGGTAGGCACGGCTTTGCGGCCCCGCCCATTGTCGGGTCGGAGCATGGAAGTGATTCGCTATTTCCTTCCACGCGGTCCGGTAAAGTTCTCCCGCCATGACGCGCGCTTCGGGATCACGGGCGTAACGGATCAGGCGGCCCAACTCGTCGAGGGCCACCACCGTGTACGTCGGGCTATTGTATTCAGTAAACCCTCCCTGTTCCGCAGTATAGGCATGAAAGTGGCGCAATTTTTCCATCGCATATGCATGAAGGTCGGGGAGATCGTAAGTCTCGGCAGCCACCAAGGAGACGAAGCTGCCCATGATCGCAATATTTGTATAACCCGGGCCGATATTGCGCCGCTCGATCGAACGCGCCGCGTGAATGATGCCGCTTTTGATTCGATCCTGCAGCGCATAGGGATGACTATGCGTCAGGGCCGTTTCCAATAACTGTGCGCCGCAAAAATCGGCCCAGTTCCAGTCCGGCGGCGACATCTGCTGCAGCGTTTCCTCGAGAAACCACGACCAGATTCCGTAAGTGGGACTTGCCGGGTCGGTGTCCTGAAGATCAAGCACGCGATCCAAAATGGCGCGGCCCCTTTCCTGGTCTCCTTCCTCTCCGCTATCAAGCAGGCTGACCGCGTAAATGAACGTTTCCCGGGTCGGATGAACCATCCCTCCCGTCAGCGTGGTGTGATACCCAGGCGAAGAAAAGGGAACGAGCACCATCCGCTCAATCGGATCGTAAGTTTTTTCGGCGCAATCCAGAGCCCGGCGAAGACGTTTCTGTTGCAAGGTACTGAGAGTTGTGGTCGGAGGTAACGAAGTCATGAAAAAGGAAAGCGCGGTGTCGGTGTGGGAGAAAAACCCAACCGGTTAAAGCGATAGCGTTTTGGTTCGCTGAGTCATTGAGAGGTTGTTCATCCGCGTCGCAAAGAGTTTGTTTTCCAGTGAAAATCACTCAGGCAGTGCTTGGATTGAATATGAATATAATAAATATAAATTCAACCCAATTCCAAGGCTTTTACCGAGAATCGAAAGCTTTTCACGTTCACTTGCGCCGGGAAGGAATAGACTGCCGTGAGGACGCCGATGGGGTATCCTCCACCTTTCGTCATTTGGATGGAGAAGGCGCCTGATAGATGATCTTCATTTGCCCCTGACTCTCGGTCACGAACACATCCGGAGCACCCGCCTTGCTCGTCCAATGAATTTCGGTCGTGCCGTATTGCGCTTCCAATTTCTTTTCATCCGGCGCTCCCAAGACTTTTGAGAAATCGGTGATCACCTCATCGACCGGTGGCGGCTGCTTGAAAGTCACTTCCACCTTGGTCATCTTTCCCTTCGTGAAGGTCAAAACGATGTCCGCCAGGCTGTTCCAGAGCGATGAAAGCTGGGCTCCAGTCAGCGTGATGGATTCATCCGTTCCCGGATGGGGATCGAACTTGCTGATGCTCGTGAACACCAGAGTGGAATCCTCGAGATAGCGATGAGCCTTCGGATAATCCGTGCTCCAATCCACTCCGGGAATGGGAAACGTGGCGCCAGAAACTGCCGCCGCACCGCCCGTCGAGGTCGGATTCACCGCCTGACTGCTGAGGCTGGCATCCTGCTTTTCGATGATCGTCGCCTGTGCCACCGGCAGTTGCCCCGACGCGCCCCAACTATTGATCTCCAAAGCATCCATATAAGGCGTTGGCCCCTGTTGGCTGACCTCGTTGCTGCCATCGATCCCTGTCGACTTGATTTCACGAAGAGCAAAATCGTAGCTCTTCAACGTTCCGTTGAGTTGATTCGGAAACCACACCTTGTATTCGACCTTGTCGACCAGCGTCGGCGCGTGCCCGGGATTGCGCATGCTTCTCGCCTGATCGAGGGGACCTCCCAGGACGTTGAAATCAAAATCCATGCCGGAGTTTCTCGCGTCGAACACGCCATCCATCAAAATTCGCTTGGTGGCATCGGGCCCCGTCAGCGGCTTTCCATCGGAGCTGGACATGGAAAAGATAATCCAGGGCGTGCTCACATTCCCCAACGTGATCCCGTCGGAGAAACGGAAACTTCCATCTATCCTTCCCACATAAGCTTTCACCGTCGGAGCATCAATGATCAAGCGCCCGTTGGGCCAGTCCCACGTGACGAAATCTCCGGCGGCGACGGCCTTCTCGATACGTCCGCCGGCAGGAACCGGCTTGCCATTAAGCGTCACGCCGCTGTCTTCCTTCGGCGCGTAGAGGATCTTGCTTCCCTTACTAAAGGTCGAGTCGGCGACGTCTATCCCGCGAAAGGCCGAATAAGAAAAGAGAGCCTGTTTGCCGATTTTAAACACGTCCGGATCTTTCGCCGGAGGAAGCCGGTTGCCGAGAAAGATGCGCCCGCCCAGAGCCATGGCCGTGCACATGACCGGATCATTCTCATGAATCACCGCAGCCCAATAATGGCTGATGTTGGGAAGTTGCAGGGTGCTGGCGAGATAGGCCACGTCATGCTCACTCTCCACCGGCCCCCAGTAGTGCCAGAAGACGCCATCCCAATCCTCGTAGGAGGCGAGTGCCGCGGCCTTGAGCGGATATTCGCCCCGGAAGGGATTGGGCCGTGCGGCATTCGTTTCGTAAAGGACCGTCGGTTGGTTGATCGGGGTATAGCTATCGATCACGTAGGCAGCGGGAGGCTTTTCCAGCGACGATTTTAGATCCCAAAAATACATGCCTTGGGAATGCACGTCCCCGAGATTTTGGGTGTAAGCCCATTGGAGGTTGGGACGATAAAACGTATCGAACGAAAACGGCACCACATTGACTCCGACGCCCGTGGGGAAAAGCGAGCGGCAGTAGGAGCGAAAATCCTGATTGAACTGATTTTCCAGATCGATCATGAACTCCACGAAATCATCCGCCCTTTTCTCAGGGAAATTGGCCCGCTCATCAAAGACAGGAGCAGGCGCAATGGTTCCCTGGACCAGCGATTCCCCATCCTTGAGAGAGCCCCAGGCTTTCTTCACCCCGTCGTCATCCTGATAACGGGTGGAGAGCCATTGATTCCACCGCTTTTGCAACTTGTTCTTAAAGTAAGGCGGCCACTTGGCCAGTTCACCGCCAAGGACCTTGGCGACAAAGCCGTTCTCATTGAACACCTCGTAAATCGCAATGTTCTCCTCTTCGCCATAGGCTTTCCCCGTATAAAGATTGACGTGAGTGAGCAGGTTTTTGGCATGGGTCTTCCGGATTTTCTGAAGCCTCTCGTCCACGAAAATATAGTGGATCGGATCTCCCGCATCTTTCTGGCTCATGGCCTCTTTCCATTGGGACCAATCATCTCCTCCCGCCACAAAGGAATCATCGGTCAGCAGCGACGTGTAAGGAATGGTTCCCACCAATCCCCCAAACATCACAAAGAAATGATGCTCCTTCAGGTCGGCCATATGTTTGTCGGCCAGATCCAGGCGTGATCCATCCCCCTTTTGATAAGTGAGAAATTCACCTTTCTTGGCACTTTCCACGCTGTAAACGCCGGTGCCCTTATCGATTCCCTGGGTAGAGGGTTCCCATACCCGCTGTGCGTTAAAGCCCATCTTCACCAAACGATCCACATGGGGATATCCGACCACACCCCATAAACGCAGGCGCTTTCCTCCATAATTCAAATGCCCATCGACCACCTTGGTATAAACACCGGGCTGGGGCTGGACAGGAACATCCCCGAAGAGTTGGGCTGCCGGATAATCGTGAAGCACCAGACTAATGGACGGCATCTGCTTGCGGTCCATCATGCCGAAGATTTCGATCTCCGGCGAAGCTCCCGTCCCTCCTTCGATCGTCAGCAAAAAGCTTTGCTTGGCATCGTGCGGACCGGCCAGATTTTTCTTAAGTTCGGGCGCCAAATCCAAAAGATCGAAGCTGCCCGTCGCTGGTAGATTTTTGATGGGGACGCTACCCAGCAAACTGGGCGCCGTGGCGGAGCCGTTCTCCACTTCGTAGATTTTAAGCTCGGCCGTTGAACCTTGGGTGACTTTGGGCAGTGCCTTGGCGATGGACACGCTGAGTTGAGCATTGAGGATGTCGTCCGGCTTCATGAGGATCCGATCGAAGAGCGGCAGGTTGGGACTCAACAAAACTTTTCCATCCTTTGCGCCTCCCAATTGGAGTGTCCGGGTCGCATCCATTTCTTCACGAGCAGGAAGGCTCAACTGCATCGCCTTGCCGCTGAAGGTCAGGAGGAATCCCTCATTGGCTACAGCCCCGCTCAGCCATTGCTGCACGATTCCTTCGAAGCCGGGAATCTCGACGATCTGACCGCCCTTTTGCTTATCGTCCAGACTGGGAATTGTGACGGTCGTGAAAGCTGCCGGATCGAAGTCCTTTCCCGATCGCAATCCATTCCAAGCCTCCGCATCCGTGTCCGGCTTGACCCACGTGGCGTTTTCCGTCCAGGGCGTCTTCACGAGAAAGCAGTTGAAGGTTCCGGCCTGTTGCTTGTTCTCGAGTCCGGAAATCTTGAATTGCAGCGAGGCTTTCTCGATCTGCGCGTCCTTCGGAAGATCGGTCAGGTTCAGCTTGATGAGTACCTGGGAAAAGCGATTGTCGCGGAGAAGGAGCCCTTTGGCGCTTCCCATCGGATTGGTCGAATCTTTCAAGAGATAGGTATCCGCCGCCACGGGTACCGAGGTTGTGACTTCCGTTCCGTTGGTCTTATAGGAGATGCTGAGCGACGTCTGGCCCGCCGGGAAAACCTGATTCAGGCCAGTCACCTGCAGCCAGCCGATATTCAAACTCGCTGTTCCCGGGGCGTCAGGCTGAATCACCGGAGGAGTAGCTTCGACGGCATTTGCCCTGGGAAGAAGAAGCGGCAGAAAACTTCCGGACAACAAAATGACTGAAAGAAAAGTTTTCAAGCGAACCCTGTAAAGCGAGTTGATGCGGGGCATCTTTTTTACCATATAAATCATATAAACAATATGATTATCGCAAAGTTGCGCCCTTTTAATTCCACCGATCAATGTCCGCCTGCTCCGGTTTCATGATCGTGGCGTACCGTCCCATCGTCATGAAGATCGATTCGCTCCACCCGCAAACGCTTGAAGAAAAGGACGAGATCGCTCCAACATCCCATCGTGAACCAGATGGTTGTGCCAATCGAAATGAGCAGAGGCAGATAGATGCCGGTAAACAGCCAGTAGTCCGCCCAGGCGATATTTGACCAAGGCTGAATGAGGTTCCAGACACTTCCCACCACGCAAACGGCAAACCAGAAAAGGCTCCAGTAAAAGATGCCGAGAGTGACCCACCGGTCTCTCCGGGTAAAATGCTCATCGATGCCGACGAGGTTGTAGACGTGGAAACGGCTCCGGACCGGCTGGGTGACGATCGCTTCGTTCGCGGCTTCGGGCTCAATGGCATATTTTCCCCGATGAAGAAGACGATCCATGTTATGCGGCGTACGGCAGGTGATCAGGGATACCAGGATGTAGCCGGCCAACGCCGCAAGCGTGGCGTAAAAGCCGATGACCGTTCCATTCAAAGGCAGGTTCGGGCCGAGGTGGTTCGAGATGAACTTGACCCATGATGCAGCCCCAAGCCCCCATCGATCGGCGATGTCCTGAAAGCAGGTCACGCTGACCGGTTGCCGAAGAAGGATGCCGCCAGTTGAAAGGAAGGAGCCCAGAATTAATCCCGTCCAGGCGCCGGCGGCGGTACCGCGACTCCAATAGAGCCCTCCGATAATGGCCGCGCCTGCGCCACCGACGAAGATGGCCCCCGTGACGTTGAACCACATCGGCAGATATTCCGTCTGGGTAAAACAAGCGCCGAAAATGAAGGCGAAAAGAGCAACTCCACAAATGGAAGATCGAAGCAAAATGATGTGCGCGCGAAGACTCAGCGGGCGCTTCCACAAAGGAAGCACGACATCCTGGGCAAAGATGCTGCCCCACGAATGAAGCGCCTGACCGTCCCCCCCAAAAATGCCCATGAGAACGACCGAGACCAGGAGTCCCTTAATGCCGATGGGGAGGATCTCCGCCAGACCGATGGGCAGGCGCATTTGTTCAGCCGTCTGCGGATCGGCAATTTGAGCCAGACGTTGTTGCACCGCTGCATGGCCTGCCGGATCATGAAGATAGGTCATGGCGGAGACAGCCAGCAGCAGCATGGTGGTGCCGAGGGCAAAGCCGCGCCATTTTCCCAAGATGTAGCCCATTCGCGATTCATGGGGCGACGCGGCCGCCGAGTTGAACCCCTGGTTGTTTTGCCAGGCCATCGTTCCATAGACCGTGCCGAATATGCCGATCAGCACGTACCAGATATTGAAATCCCTGGTGTCAAAACTATCGAAAGGATTAACCGCGGAATTGCCCGGGGCGCGGGAGAGAAGCATCTCGCGGGTGTGCGGCCAACTGAAGATCAGGATCAGAAATAGTCCAATGATGACGTAAAAAATTTGGGAGATCATGCCCTGGATGCAATCGGCCATCATGACGGTGATCTGTCCGCCGCTAATCGTGATCAGGGTCGTTAGGGTGAGAAAACCTCCCATGAGAACCAGATAGGTTGGAATGCCGAAGGAGAAAAAGGGGATGACTTGTGGAAGATCGAGAAAATGGACCATGAACTTTCCACCAATCACGGGAATGACTCCGAAATTCAGGACGCCGGCAATAAAACCCAGCAGCCCGGTCGCGAAACGAAAACGGGCGCTGTACCGCATCTCAAAGAATTGAGCCAGGGTCAAAGCGCGCGTCTGACGATAGCGATAAACCACGAAGCCGCTAATGGCCAGGACAAGAGCGACCGGACTGGCGATCTGGCCCCACCAAGTGACCGGGAAGCCGCCCTTGCTGAACCATTCGAACATGGCGACGTAGCCGATCGCCCCCGCCCCCATTTCACTCCGGGCGGTGGAAAGAAGATAGCGCCCGGCCAGGCGGCCGCCGGACATGAAATCGGCGACGCTCTTTAAATAGCGATTGGCGTAGAGAGTCACCCCGGCCACGACCAGGACCGGAAGCGCGACCAGTATCCAATCGATCAGGTGCATGAAGGCATGGCCGGATTACGCTTTTGAGGCGTCGCTCATTTGCTTTTCCCATTGCGCCAACTGAGCGCGCAGCCCGGTCTTGGGAAGAGCGGCTGAACCCTGTCGGCGCAACTCGAGAAGCAGCACCTCGCCCGGTTGAATCGCCAGGTCGAGTTGAATCGATTCCTTTGCCGCCGGGAAGGAAAGCAATTGGCACTCGGGCTGCGCGCGGCGGCGAAGCAGGCGCATCTCCTCCACGGAGAGATCCTGGGGTTGCCCAAGTTCCATCCAGGTCTCCCAGGCGCTGCCGTGATTCACGGCAATCCGGGACTGAATGACAAAATAAGGCCCCGCCTCCTCGACCGGCAACTTCAACCGGCTCTCCCACTTTGTTTGATTGGCAATCTCAGGCAGGACCTGGTGCCAGAAGAGAACCTGGAGGGTCTCGCCCGATTGGGTGGCGCGCCAGCCACAGCCTGGCGGCAACGGTTCATCGCTGGTCACATCCCGGCAGTCCGGGCCGAGGCGGTTGAGAAATTCGAAGACGTGAAAGGTCGCTTTCGGAATTCCGTTGAGGGTGACAAGGCCATAGGTCGAGGAGAACTCGGTTTGAGGCATGCCGCTTTCCTCAAAGACGTCGCTGGCCACCCACCAACAGAGCGTATCGCAGGCATCGTCGAGTTCGAGACACGCCTTACAAACCAACGCGGCGCCATTGATCGAATCGACCCACGTATTCCTGGTCCAACTCACGGTCGCGGTCGAAGAAGTCGAAAGTGAGTTCCATTCCGTCCAGTGGATCTCCAAATCGGGCCGGGAAGATCTCGCCACGAGTTGCTGAACCGAACGCACGGTGTCCGCGAAGAATTCGCCGGGGGCGTGAGGACTTCCCTGCCGGTCCGGATAGGTGACGTATTCGTCCTGGGGATAAAGATGCGTGCTGACAAAATCCAGCGGGAGATTCTGCGCGGTACAATGAGCGATGATGTCCCCGACCCAATTCGCCTTCGAGCTGGCGGGGCCGCCAATCTTCAGATCCGGCGAAACCCGTTTGACGGCATGGGCGGAGGCGGCATAGAGCTGCCAGTATTCTTCCTTGGTGCCGGACCAAAATCCTTCCAGGTTCGGCTCGTTCCAAACCTCGAAATACCACTGACGCACTTCGTGAAGGCCGTAGCGATCCACACAATGCCGGGTGAAGGCCTCAACCAGTTGCTCCCACTCGCGATAATCGCGCGGCGAGGTGACATTCATTTTCCAGTCAAAGATCGTTTGGCTCCCGGAGGCAAGGGCGGCGGGCATGGGATTGAGTTCGACGAACGGCCTCAATCCCATCTTCAACAGCGCGTCATAGACCTTGTCGATCTGATGCCAACGAAAGGCCAAAGAGCCGTCCTCCCGACGTGCGACCACGCCCATTTCGTCGTGAAAGAGCCCATGGAAGCGGCAATAACGATAGCCGATCTCGCGTTGCACGAAGCGAAGATGCGTGAGCACATCCTCGCGAAGGAGTTCGCCGGCGCGCCCGATCGCGATCGCATTTTTCCAAGGCTTCCGCAGGCGGCGGTTCGCGATTGAGGAACAAACGGTAAGGTTCATGAATTAAAATGCGGAAAACCGCAGCCTCCGGAAGTGAGGGTTCTACGACAAGGCCAGCGCCGACATGCCGACGCGCAAGGAGGCCATGGGATCGGCCTGATTCACTTTCACCATCGTCTGATGAATGGTGTAACGGCGTGGTTCCAGACCCGCGAACCGATCCTGGATTTGTTGCACCAGCGCCTCGGCGATCTCTTTTTCCTGCGTGATGATCCAATTTGCGGGCAGCGGGCAGAGAAAATCGACGTTCTGGTTCTTATGCAGGACAAGCTTCAGGTCTGCGGGAACTTTCACCTGCTTTTCCAAAAGAGCGAGCGCGACACCATGCGAAACATTCTCCGGATAGACAATCAGTCCATCCGGTTTTTCGTCGAGGGCCCACAGTTTGTGGATCTGCTGATAGCCGTATTTTTCCTGAGATTCCTGACTCGCTTTCGGAATCCTGATCCAGGATTTTTGCGTCTTGAGCTGGAATTTCTCCACGCCCGCGTTGAAGGCGTTGATGATGCTGTCCTCGTCGGTGGTTCCTCCGCTCGGAGCCGAGAGGGCGGTGGGATTAATCAATCCGACTGTCCGGCAGCCCTGTTCGCGAAGCGTCTCACAGGCCAGGGTCACCCATCGCTCATTGTCATTGGAAATCCGGCTGCACTCCGAACGTCTCGAGCTCAAAATCGCCGTGGGCACGGACAGCTTGTTCATCCACGCATCCATCGAACTGTGGACCAAGGGAATGATGAGTCCTTGAATCGCATGGGTATTGATGGAATCTCCCAGTTCCTGGAGAGGTTCCTCCTGAAGATGCGTGGGCCGTGAATCGATAAATATCCGCGTCGAAATATCGGCCTTGTGTAGCAGGAACAAGAGCTGCGCGTGCAGGGAGCGATAAAATTCCCGCTCGTGCTTGATCAGGATTTCGTCACCGTAGTAAATGCCGATGCTCCGGAGCTGCTTGTTTTGTTTACGAACAAACGTCCCCAGCCGCGGCTTTCGATCGAGCAAGCCTTCGCGAACCAACCCGGTCAGCGCGGTATGGACCGTAAAGTAATTGGTCTCCCAATGCGTGGCTAAATCGTGCATGCGGGGCAACTTCGATCCGGCCGGAAGTTTCCCCGAGTGAATCAAGGTGCGAATGTGCCTGGTGATTTGCCGGTGCAGCGCCTCCCCCTTCCGAACTTTGAAGGTGGGGATGTCCAAGAACTTCGACATCAACTGACTATAAGAAGGCGTGATGTCGCTGCAATCAGATTTATCCGGGATGACTCTAAACATAGCCTTGAGGTTAAACTTATTGATCGGAAGTTTTCGCTGTTCAAAAGCCATCCGATACATATTTATTATATGTTAATTTCGATCAATGCAAGCAATCAAATGCCCTTGTGGTCATTTCCTCGAAGATTCGGCCCAAAAGGCGTCATTGAAAGATTTTCTTGCCAAGGTGATGACAAAACATATAAAACATAATATTAGATTCAACCCCAGCTAGGCTCATCCATCCCTTCCAGATGATCGTTCACCCCACTGTCTTCACCTCATCCGTTCGGTTTACGTGCACCTAAGACAACGGCTGCCATGGCCAGAGGCGACATTCCTTCGTTCGCGCCTCCAATCAAATCCTTATGAAAACAGTCGTTCGAATTTTTCTCCTCGCCGTCGTTGTTCTTCTGCGACTCGGCATCAGTTCTGCGGTTGGTGAATCTTCAAGTTCAGTCCCCGTCAGTATTCCCTGCTCTATCTTCCCATCGACCAGGGCCGCCAGCATTGAAGGTAGCGGGGCATTGACTGTGATGGTGAACCTGCCGACCTTGCAACGCGTCGTTCTTGCGCCGGAAGATGTGATCGATGCATCTCTCCAGATCGCGGTTTTCAATCCTCCCTCGACCGGATCGATTCTCGTTTACCGGATGATCCACCCCGAAGCGGCCGCGCCCGTCTCCGGAACGGATTACGACGCCCAACCCCTGGCCACTTTGCCCATGAATCAGTTTCTCGCCGATCCGGCACTCGCCAAAGGAGCCAAGGCCGCCGCGATTCCCGGACTGGCCGATTTGATCCGCCACGGTTTGAAGGAAACGCCCGGGGGACTTCCTTTGCTTCTGGTCGTCGAAGGCGTCTCACCTCAGACCAAAACCAATTTCGCAATGGGCAACACCTTGCTGACCGCAACCGTGACGTCTTATCCCAAGCACAATCTGTTCACGCCACCGGTTCAACCTCGTGATGGGGTCTACGCCCAAGCTCGCGACGGCCATCTCTTTTACGGCGACAGCCGGCTGCGAATCTGGGGCTGCGTCCGTCCTCAAGT
>OUUS01000016.1_pt1 | contig 16550 bp, 15 predicted proteins | sample 1694891 | NCBI WGS metagenome assembly OUUS01 (sample SAMEA3914812, study PRJEB12502) | metagenome | biome: forest; material: soil | place: Canada | collected 2011-07-07 | depth 0.1 m | reverse complement strand
GTATTATGATGCTAAAAAACATCACAATTCGATCAATAAGAAGAATGAGGCGATGATGGAAGCGTGCCGTAAACGCAGCGGCAAAAAACAAATCCAAACGCAGTTTTTAACTATAGACCTTTGAATAGCGAGATTTTTAGCTATATAGTCGTGACTCAATTGTTCTTCGGAAAGAAGCAATGTCTTTCCATTAGGCTTCCTCTGATCCGCTCGCTGCTTCTGAAGCGATGACGAGCCTCGCGTAAGTGTAATCGTCCCACGCAGCGTCTCTAGTTAGAAGGATCGAACCATAGATGGGCAGCGGGAAAGGGAGTCTGCGGCGAGAGAGGCAAAGATTCTATGATCTTCCTGCGCTCTTCGGATAAATTTGCGTGACTGATGGCGAAGGCGAAATCCTCCCGCGCAACGAACCTGGATTTCTCTTTTAATAGCCTACTTTGCCTTGAAAAATGATATTTCGAACGCGTTGGGAGAGAAGGTCCACTCCGTTTCGGCCTCGACTTTAAATCTGAACACTTTGCAGAGTTTTGTGCTTTTTATTTTGGTGAGATCGCTGCTCAGAATGAATTGGAAATGCAATGGGTCGTTGAAGCGCGCGCATTTGGCTCTGAACACTATTTTCAGGATTGTGTTTACATATCCTATCTGCATACATTTTGACCAGCAGACAGTTCAGTCTAACTACCCACGTCTTTGTTAAGACGGTCTCTGTTCTTAAATCTTTATGAAAAACTGGACCATTCGTCAGAGAATCCTTGGAAGCTTTGCAGTTGTTATTGGATTGATGACCATCATGGGGAGTGTTGCCTATACGCGATTGCTCACCGTTGAGACGGAAATCCAGAGCATCCAGAGAGATACTTTTCCAGGACTTAAATACAGTTCCCAACTCATGATCGCATGCGAGAAGAATTATGCGTTGATCGAAGCGCATATCCTCCAGACCGACAGAACTTCCCTGGAGAACTTGGATGCGCGGCTCAAGGCTAGCTCGGATAATTTGGACAAACTAACGGATACCTACGGAGAAACCGTTTTCGTAGATGAGGATCGAAACAATTTCGTCGCATTCAAGCAACTACGGGAGCCCTATCGGCAGACAGCGGCAGAAATTATCAACCTCAGCAATGATCCCAAAAGCAAGGAGGCTGCTCTGGCAGAATTGCACGGTCAACTGGATCCTCAATTTGAGAAGCTCAAGGCAGCCATCCAGGCCATAGTGGACTACAACACCACGGGAGGGGATAAATCGACGGTGCAGATCATAGACGCTGTCGCTTCAGCCAAGAGCGGAATTTTGACCAGCTTCGGCATGGCCTTAGTGCTGGCGTTTATTTGCGGTTATTTCCTGTTGCGGGCCATCGATCGACCGCTGGTGCGGTTGATCAAGGCCGTTGATGTCATGCGCACCGGGGACTTTTCCCAGCGGTTGGACTTGGGGCGGCGGGATGAATTCAGTGCCTTGGCCGATGGATTCAATCGAATGGCCGACGATCTAACCACCCTGGTGGGACAGATTCAAAAATCGGGTATTCAGGTCAACACCTCCGTTACCGAAATTGCGGCCGCGGCCAAAGAGCAGCAGGCCACCTCTTCGGAAATCGCGGCCACTACGACCGAGATTGGCGCCACCGCGAAGGGAATTTCCGCGACGTCCAAAGAGTTGGTGAAAACCATGGGCGAAGTTTCCGCCGTTGCCGAGCAATCTGCGACGCTGGCAGGTAGCGGTCAGACCGGGCTTTCTCACATGGAGGAGACCATGCGTCAGGTCATGGCGGCGGCCAGTTCGATCAACGCCAAACTCACGGTCCTCAACGAAAAAGCCGGAAATATCAATCAAGTGGTGGTGACGATCACCAAAGTGGCCGACCAGACCAACCTTTTGTCACTCAATGCCGCCATCGAGGCCGAGAAGGCAGGGGAATATGGCAGGGGCTTTTCGGTCGTGGCGACGGAGATTCGGCGACTGGCCGACCAGACGGCGGTGGCTACCTACGATATTGAGCAGATGGTGAAGGAAATCCAATCGGCTGTTTCAGCGGGGGTCATGGGTATGGACAAATTTTCCGAGGAAGTTCGGCGGGGGATTCAGGAAGTTCAGCAGGTGGGCGGGCAACTCTCACAAATCATCCAGCAGGCGCAGGCGCTTGCGCCTCGCTTCGAGTCGGTCAATGAGGGTATGCAGGCCCAGTCGACGGGCGCGGAGCAGATCAGCCAGGCTCTTTCGCAATTAAGTGAAGCCGCGCAGCAAACGGTCGAGTCATTGCGGCAATCGAGTCTCGCGATCGGCGAACTCAACGAGATGGCCGGGGATTTACGCGGCGGCATTTCGCGGTTTAAATTGGTGTCGGCCAGATGAGGCCACCATGCTTTTCCTTCTCTTCGAACTCAATCAAGATCGTTACGTTCTGGATATTGCCCAGGTCGTCGAAGTTCTACCGTTGGTGGACCTCAAAGAGATTCCACAAGTTCCTCCCGGAATAGCCGGCATGTTTAATTACCGGGCAGAGCCGGTCCCCGTTGTGGATGTATGTGCCATGTTGTTGGGGAGACCGGCTCTTCGGATTTTGAGCACACGACTGGTCCTGGTCCATCATCCGGACGGAAACGGTGGAACGCGCTTGCTGGGCCTCATCGTGGAAAAGGCGATCCGGACGCTGCGACGTGATCCCGGTGATTTTACCGAGAGTGGAGTGATCCATGACAAGGTGCCCTGCCTTGGCCCGGTGGCTACGGATATGCAGGGAGTGATTCAATGGGTTGACCCACTCAAGCTTCTTTCCGACGCCGTACGCGACGTATTGTTCCGACAACTGGCGGAATCTTCATGAGCTTTCTTGGCTTCGAACTTTTTCTTAAACAAACGGTGGGACTGGATACAGCCTCCATTAGTCCCGCCCTAGTGACCCGTGCAATCCAGGCGAGAATAAAAGCATGTGGAATTTCAGACCCGGAAACCTACGGGCACTTGTTGCGCACGTCCGAAGTCGAGATGCAGGAACTGATTGAAGCGGTCATTGTTCCGGAAACCTGGTTTTTCCGGGACCGCGAAGCGTTTATGACGCTGGCACGCGTGGCTTTGGACGAATGGCCGTCCACTCGTCCTGGCGATGTCCTGCGGCTTCTGAGTCTGCCGTGCTCCACTGGAGAAGAACCCTATTCGATGGCGATGGCGCTCCTTGATGCCGGGTTGCCGCCGCAACGCTTTCGCATCGATGCGATCGACATCAGCCGCCGCGCTCTGGAGCAAGCCCGGGGCGGAGTCTATGGAAAGAATTCTTTCCGCGGAGGTGATCTCGAATTTCGGAATCGATATTTCGAATTAGAATCTTCCGGATGGCGGCTCATGGAAAAGGTGCGCCGACAAGTACATTTCGAGCCCGGCAATTTAATCGATGGTCACTTCCTGCCGGGCCTGCACACGTACGATGCCATTTTTTGCCGCAACGTGCTCATTTATTTCGACCGTAAGGCGCAGGAAGGAGTCATCGACACGCTGGAACGTCTTCTGGTTCCTAACGGGATTCTGTTCATGGGGCCTGCCGAAACCAGTTTGCTGTTACCTCATCGATTTGTTCCGGCCAAGCTTGCTCACGTCTTCGCTTTCCGCAAAGCCAACTCCAGAGCCGCACTGGTAAAGGAGAAAGCGGCAGGCGAGCCCACCACCCGGCGGCGCGCGGGAACAACGCTTCCCGCCTCTCCCGCTTCTTCCTCGATACGAAAAACGCCACGGACAGTATCTTTTCCGACTGTATCTCCGTCAATTCCCATGCTGTCACCGGCATCCACAAATACGCTTGATGAGGTGATGCAATTGGCAGATCAGGGACGCTTGGCCGAAGCTTCGACTCAATGTGATGCTCATATCCGTGAACAGGGCCCCTCCGCCCGGGCCTATTACCTGCGGGGGTTGATTTGTGACGCAGGTCGTCAATCACAGGAAGCCATTGAATTCTACCGGAAAGCTCTTTACCTCGATCCTCAAAACGAAGAAGTACTGGTCCACCTCGCATCCTTGCTTAAAAATCAGGGAGACGTTGGGGGAGCGGGTATTTTGCTCAATCGCGCCCGTCGCCTGACCCAACGGCAGAAAGCGTAATATGTCCATGACCATCGCTGCCCTTCGTGCCGACATCAACGATTGCTGGAACAGAATCGGTGTGCATGGTGATGGTTCCTGTCCGGAACTGGAAAGACACATTCATTGCCGAAATTGTCCTGTCTACACAGACGCCGCCGCTCTTCTGTTCAGTTCTTCTGCACCAGCGAATTATCTCACGGAGTGGACCGGCCATTATGCCCGGTCAAAAAACGTAGATGATGAATCTGATACCCATTCATTATTCATTTTTCGCCTTGGATCGGAATGGTTTGCATTACCAGCGAAAATGCTCAAGGAGGTTGCTCCCCTCTATCCGATCCATTCGTTGCCACACCGACAGAACATGGCGATCATGGGTATCACCAATGTCCGGGGCGAGTTGTTGGTCTGCATTGCCCTCGACAAAGTGCTGGGGTTAGAACTGGTTCCTTTCGGCCAGGAAAAAAAGCGCGTCGATCGGCAGCGACTTCTGGTGATCGAAGGCGAAGGAGGGGCGCTAGCCTTTCCCGTGGACGAGGCGCAGGGAATTCATTCCTGCCCCTCCCGCGCGATGATGGAAGTTCCGGCCACCCTGGCTCGTGCTGCTGCAGCCTATACGCACGCGGTTTTAAACTGGAATGGGCATTCTGTTGGTTGCCTCGACCGGCAGTTGTTGCTTACCGCTTTGAATCGGAGCTTGGTATGAGCCGAGATGACATCGATTTTTCCATGCTCGACATTTTCCGCACCGAAGCGGAAGGCCAGACCGAGGTATTGACTTCGAGTCTGCTTATTCTGGAACGCGACCCCACGCTGGCCGATTCTCTTGAAGCCTGCATGCGCGCGGCCCATTCGCTTAAGGGAGCAAGCCGCATTGTTGGCCTATCCGCGGGGGTACAAGTGGCGCATGTCATGGAAGATTGTTTTGTGGCCGCTCAACAAAGCAATCCACCATTGAACCGGGCGCGGATTGATCTAATGCTGCAAGGTGTTGACCTGTTGACTCAACTGGCCCAGACGCCCGAAGCCGAAATCAGGCAATGGGCTGGAAAGCGTAAGGAAGTCGATGCATTTGTCGCGGAAGTGACGCGCGCTCTAGAGAAAGAGCATTGGGATGAAAGTGATCAGCCGCAAGTGAGAGAGGCTGTTGATGTCGGAGGGACGGTCGCTCCCACACTTGATCATGAGACTTCCGACCGTGTTTTGCGCGTAACGGCGGAGAATTTGAACCGCCTCCTGGCTTTGGCAGGCGAATCGGTCGTGGAATCCTCCCGCCTGAAACCATTTGCCGACGCGTTGCTCCGATTGAAGCGGTCCCACCATGAATTGGCCAAGCTACTCGATGATCTTGCCGATGGGTCGGACCAGGAGCGCATAGCCGTCGTTCGATTCGAGGCCAAACAACGAGTGGCCGAATGTCGCCAATTATTGGAGGAACGACTGGTAGACATGGACATGCTTGATCGTCGTTCCGCGGATTTGGCGCGACGCCTTTACAATGAAGCCCTGGCCATTCGAATGCGTCCGTTTGCCGACGGACTTCAGGGCTTTCATCGATTGGTGCGTGACCTAAGCCATTCGCTCGGCAAGGATGTCAAACTGGAAGTCAGTGGTGAAACGACCCGGATCGATCGGGATATTCTGGAGCAACTCCAAGCCCCCTTGGACCATCTTTTGCGCAACGCGATTGATCACGGAGTGGAGTCTCCGCAGACCCGTGTTGCTGCGGGCAAGCCAGAAGAAGCCACGATCAGGCTGGGAGCCCGGCATAGCGCGGGTGTCTTGCAAATCACCGTTTCCGATGATGGCCGGGGCATCGATCTCCAGCAATTGCGCCGTTCCATTGTTAAACACAACCTTGCCAATGAGGAAACTGCGCGCACGCTCAGTGAACCGGAACTCCTGGAATTCCTTTTTTTACCTGGATTTACCCTGAAGGAAGAAGTCACTGAAATTTCAGGCCGGGGTGTCGGGCTCGATATCGTGCGTAACATGCTTCGGCAGGTACGCGGATCGGTGCGTGTTTCCACCCGGAAGGGCGAAGGCTCAAGATTCCATCTGCAACTGCCGCTAACCCTCTCCGTTATCCGTTCCCTGCTGGTAGAAATCGGTGGGGAACCCTATGCCTTTCCACTGGCCCATGTCATTCGCACCATGAAAGTGTCGAGGGATAAGATCGAATTGCTCGAGGGCCGTCCTCACGCCGCGTTTGATGGGCGTCGGATTGGTCTGGTGGCTGCCCGACAAGTACTGGGGGGCGATGACAATCAGTCAAAAGAGAAAGATTTGTTTGTGGTTGTGGTGGGAAGCCAGGAGGAATTTTACGGCTTGGCCGTGGATCGTTTTCTGGGTGAGCGGGAACTGGTCGTGCAACCGCTCGATACCCGCCTCAGCAAAATCAAGGATATTGCTGCCGGCGCGCTCATGGAGAATGGTGCGCCGGTCTTGATTGTGGATACGGAAGACCTGATCCGGTCTGTCGAAAAGCTGGTTTCCACCGGAAGGCCTGAAAATCTGCGCCGCAATCCGGCAGATTCTGATCAAAAGAGGAGCAAGCGCATTCTCGTTGTGGACGACTCGCTCACAGTGCGGGAATTGGAACGAAAGCTTTTGAGCAACTGGGGCTACGAGGTCGAGATTGCTCTGGACGGCATGGATGGCTGGAATGCCGTGCGTGGAGGACATTTCGACTTGGTGATAAGCGATATCGATATGCCCCGACTCGATGGCATTGAGTTGGTCGGGCTGATCAAGCGCGACCCGAACTTGAAATCAATCCCCGTCATGATCATTTCCTACAAGGACCGGGAGGAAGATCGGCGCCGCGGACTCGAGGCCGGAGCCGACTATTATCTCGCCAAAGGAAGTTTTCACGACGAAACATTACTTCATGCCGTTGTCGATCTGATCGGCGAGGCCCAAGTATGAAGATCGGTATTGTCAACGACCTCTTTATCATTACCGAGTCGCTTCGTCGCGCGGTGATTTCGACTTCGGAACATCAAGTCATTTGGGTAGCCTTTAATGGAGCCGAAGCTATTGAGCAGTGTGCCAAACAGAAACCCGACCTTGTCCTGATGGACCTGATTATGCCGGGTATAAACGGCGTCGAAACCACACGGCGGATTATGCAGGCCACGCCCTGCGCGATTTTGGTGGTGACGGCCACGGTGGAAGGTTCCGTTGGAATGGTATTTGAAGCCTTGGGGGCTGGAGCCCTTGATGCGGTTGATACCCCCGTCCTTTCCGGACCCGGGGCGGAAAAGGGAATTCGACTTCTCCTCACGAAAATCGCCATCTTAGGCAAAATCATTGGTACGGCCCCGGAATTATCCCGTCGTCCGAAACCTTTGACCCCGAGTGGAAACGGACGGACAGACCGATGGCTTTTTGCTCTCGGTACGTCGGCTGGAGGGCCGGCAGCGCTGGCCGAGGTGTTAGGTGCTTTCCCGGCGGATATTCCGGTGGCCTTCGTTGTCATTCAACATCTCGATCGTCACTTTGCTCCCGGTTTGGCTGACTGGCTTGGTAAACAGATCTCCTTGCCGGTGCGTTTGGCTCGCGACGGCGATGTTCCCGAACCCGGTACCGTGCTATTACCCAGCCGGGATGATCATTTGGTGCTGAATCTTCGCGGCACCCTTTCCTACACCTCCGATCCGAAGGATTATGTTTATCGCCCATCAATCGATGCCTTTTTCACGAGTGTTGCGACCTGCTGGAAGGGCAATGCCGCCGGTGTTCTCCTGACCGGCATGGGCCGTGACGGAGCACAAGGCTTGAAGAAAATGCGCGAAGCTCAGTTTTCGACGATTGCCCAGGACCAAAAAACATCCGCGGTCTATGGCATGCCCAAGGCAGCCGCCCAGATTGGAGCCGCAGAGCGAATTCTGCCCTTATCCGAAATCGCCTCCGCTTTGAATCAATTACTCTGAATCCATGACCACACCTCTTTTTCCGGCGACATACCAGGTCACCATGGTTTTGCTTGTCGATGATCAGGCTTTGGTTGCGGAAGCAGTGCGCCGCGCGCTGGCCAATCAGGAGGATATCGATTTCCATTATTGCTCCAACAGTAATGAGGCTCTGGCTCTAGCCAGTCGTATCAAACCCACGATCATCTTGCAGGATCTGGTGATGCCGAACATGGGTGGGCTTGACTTGCTTCGGCTGTATCGAGCTAACCCTACGACTCAAGAGGTACCCATCATTGTCCTTTCGGTTAAGGAAGAGTCTAAAGTAAAAGCAAAGGCCTTTGAGCTTGGAGCCAACGACTATCTGGTAAAACTGCCCGACCGAGTGGAACTTTTGGCCCGCATTCGGTATCATTCCCATGCCTATTTGAACAAGGTCCAGCGAGATGAGGCCTACCGGGCTCTGCGTGAAAGTCAAAAACAGCTTCAGGATAGCAATACGACCCTTATTTCTTTGAACCAAAGGCTTGAAAAAGCAACTCAAGCCAAGTCGGAGTTCCTGGCCAATATGAGCCATGAAATTCGAACTCCCATGAATGGCGTACTCGGGATGGCGACTCTCTTGAGCGATACGCCGCTGACTGCCGAGCAGAGCGAATTCGTGGAAACGATCCAGGCTTCCGGCGAAAGCCTGCTGGCGATCATCAACGACGTGCTCGATTTCTCCAAGATCGAATCAGGCAAAATGGAGCTGGAAGCCCATCCTTACGATTTACAGGATTGCGTCAATCAGGTGGTGGAGATGCTGGCCCCCAAGGCAGCAGAAAAAAAATTGGATCTTGTCGTCTTAATCGATCCTGACGTGCCGTTGGTCGTGATTGGCGATGTCATGCGTCTGCGTCAGGTTCTGGTCAATCTCATTGGCAATGCTTTGAAGTTCACCGCAACAGGTGAGGTGGTGGTCGCCATTTCGAAGGATGGTCAGGGAGAGAAAGACAAGGTCCAGGTTCGTTTCGACGTCTCCGACACGGGTATCGGCATTCCATCCGACAAGCAGGAGCGCTTGTTTCGGTCCTTTAGCCAGATCGATAACTCGACCACGCGCCACTTCGGTGGCACGGGACTTGGTCTAGCCATCAGCAAGCGGCTGGTTGAGTTGATGGGAGGAGCTATCGGCGTGGAGAGTCAGGAGGGTAAAGGTTCACGCTTCCATTTCACCATCATGGTTCGGCCCGGAGCCGCCGATCAATCCGTTAAGCGAAATCTGCCACCCTACCTTCGCGGCAAGCGCGTGCTACTTGTCGAAGACAATGCGGTCCAGCGGCTGATCTTGGCCCGATGGGCTCGCGCATGGGGTTTGGAATGGGTCGAGGCGAAGGATCTGGTCGAAGCTGAAGAAAAACTAACTGCTGCCGGATTATCTTTCGATTTGTTGTTGCTGGACTATGAATTGATAGAATTGGATACCGTCCCATCCCAACTCCTGCAACGTTTGCAAGTGTTGCAGGGGGCTAAGGAAGCCAAAATTCTTTTGCTCTCCTTCACGCGGTTTCGCGCCACAGATAGCCCTGCGCCTGGCCTTGCTGGATTTATAACCAAGCCGATTCGGTCTTCCTCGCTTTTCGAAGCCATGGCGCGAGCTGTCGGTGCTGTACCGGACCAGGAATCCAATCATCGCGCCAAGTTACTATTTGACCCTCTCATGGCGGAACGATTGCCTCGACGCATTCTTCTCGCCGACGACAATCTGATTAATCTCAAGGTTGCTTTCACCATGCTGAAACGCCTCGGCTACACGGCCGATACAGCCAGGAATGGATTGGAAGTCCTGGAGGTACTCAGGACGAAGGTTTACGACCTTATCTTTCTCGATGTGCAAATGCCGGAGATGGATGGATTTGAAACGGCGCGGCGCATTCGAGAAAGATGGGCTGATCACGAATCCGAACGCCCGCGTCTGATCGCATTGACCGGAACCGCCATGCTGGGAGATCGCGAACGGTGTCTGGATGCCGGCATGGATGACTACATTACCAAACCCATTCACGTTGAAGAACTGGTGGCCATCTTGGAGTTCTGTGGATCAAGAAACATCTGACCGCATCTTATGAACGAAACCACTATGCTCCGCGGATCGCGTCCCGAGCCCCTCCCGGAACATCGAGTAATGGTATTCCTGGTAGACGATCAAGCCTTCGTAGCCGAGGCCGTTCGGCGTCAATTGGCTGAACAGACAGACATAGATTTCCATTATTGCTCCGATGGAACTGCCGCCGTTCGGTTGGCTGGCGAAATTAGACCCACGGTCATTTTACAAGATCTCATCATGCCGGGGGTGAATGGACTTAACTTGGTGAGCCAATATCGGCAAACTCCGGAGACGAAAAATATTCCTATTATCGTTCTTTCGGCCAAGGAAGATCCTGAAATCAAAAGCCAGGCCTTTTCGGCTGGAGCAAACGATTATCTGGTCAAACTGCCGGACAAGGCGGAATTGATCGCTCGCATTTATTATCATTCCCGGGCCTATCTCAATCAAATCGAAAGAGACGAGGCTTACCATGCTTTGCGTAAAAGCCAGCGTCAATTGATGGAAGGCAACATGGCGCTTACCCAGCTTTCAGAAAAGCTTCGGCAAAATAATGAGGCGCTGCAAGCCGCCGAGCGATTGGCCAGAATCGGGAGTTGGTCCTGGGATATTGCCAGGGATCATGCCGTTTGGTCGGACATGCTTTACGAAATGTTCCTTTGGGATACTTCAAAGCCGGCGCCCCGTTTCGAGGAGTTGAGAAACATTTTTAGCCCGGACAGTTTTGTGGCCTTCAGTACCGCGGCACGGGAGTTGGAGAGTTCCGGCACGCCCTATAGCCTCGAATTAGAGGCCATCCGCACCGACGGCGAACATTTTTTTATCAACGCCAAAGGTCAGGGTGCCCGGGACGCCTCCGGCAATATCGTCAACGCGTTTGGCACGATTCACGATATCACGGAACAACGGAAATTAGGCGATATTGCCCAAAAAACCGCGGTATTAGAGGAGCGGACCCGTATCGCAGGTGAAATCCACGATTCGCTGGCACAATCGTTCGCGGCCATCGTTCTGCAGACGGAGATCGCTGAGGAACAGTTAAGCGGCCAAAAAGCAATTGCACCGAAGGCCAGTATCACTAAGGCGCGAGAGCTTGCGCGCTTTGGTCTGGCGGAGGCCCGGCGCTCGGCTCTTACCTTGCGCCCATCCCATGCCCTCCAGTTGGGGTTGGTCAATGCCGTAAGGCAACTCTTCGAGAGAGCCTCGGTTAAAGGATTGGTCGACTGCGAAGTGAAAATTGAAGGTGCGGCGCGCCGGTTGAATGCGTTACTTGAACACGAGCTCTTTCGAGTCGCACAAGAAGCGCTTAATAACGCCATGCGTCATGCCAAAGCGAGTCGGATTACGATCGAACTTCACTTCCTGCCAGAACAAATGACCATGATCGTTGAAGATAACGGTATCGGCCTTCCGGGGGGAGAGGCTGAAGAGGCGAGGGGATTCGGCCTTCTTACAATGCGTGAGCGCGCAGAGAAAGCTGGCGGGATTTTTTCTATCAAGGGCAAATCGGGAAGCGGAACGCGCGTTATGGTCACCGTTCCCGACCGCCATTCGCTGGATGGAAGCAAGCCATGAAAAAGACGCCTCCCATTCAAATATTGATCGCCGATGATCACGCTATTGTCCGCGAAGGGTTGAGCGTCATTATTTCCATGCAAAAGGACATGCATATTGTCGGCCAAGCTGTCGATGGCGAAGAGGCCGTCACATTTTACACAGCGCATAGACCGGATGTGGTTCTACTCGACTTGAGAATGCCGAAGAAGGATGGCTTCCAGGTTGTGAAAGAACTCATCAATAGTGATCCCAAAGCCCGCATCATTGTCATCACCACCTATGATGGCGATGAAGACATTCGCCAATCGCTCAAGGCAGGGGCCAAAGCTTACTTGCTTAAGGATGCTCCCCGGCAAGAGATCTGGAATACCATTCGGCTGGTCCATGCGGGGAAATCGTCGTTGCCTCCGCTTATCGCCGCTAAAGTAGCCGAAAGCTTTTCCAAACCGGAACTCTCCAAACGGGAAAAGGAGGTGCTCCATTTCATGGCCATCGGCAAATCGAACAAGGAAATTGGTAATGGCCTTCACATCTCCGAGGGCACGGTAAAATCGCATGTCAAAAGCATTCTTTCCAAGCTCGGCGCAACGAGCCGGACAGAGGCTATTGCTATTGCTTCCAAGCGTGGCTTGGTAAGCCTGTCCTAAAATCCAAATCTGCTAACGAAAAACTTCTTACAGGGGAACGCTATCTCCTGCCAAGGTCTGGGATCTCTCTAAAGAGGTAGTCCAGCCTATTCCTTAAGAGCCAATCAGAATCTATCTCTTGGCTAATATCGTTAAGAGCGATGCGAGGATACGGTGTCTGCCATGAAGCAGGCATCTCCAAACCATAGTCTGGACCAAGCATCGTCAAATGGTTCCATTCCACCGTATGTTTCAACTGGAACGGGCGAAGCACACATTGGGGCTATTTTTCTTGGCTTCGTTCCGCTTATCCCAGGTTCAGAAATAGCGCAAATGCCTCGTCATCGTGTCCTGGTCGTTAATCACGAGCAAGAAGCTGCGGGAATGCTCGCTCTGATGTGTGACATTCTAGGGTGGCAATCAACCACCGCGACATCAATGGATAAAGCCTGTGCTGTTGCGCAAACCCACAATTTTGATCTCGTCATCACCGATCATTACCTGCCGCCTGATAATGGCCTGGTGCTGATTCAAAGGCTAAGGCAACTGGGACTGACCATGCCTGCGGTTGTGCTGACACATGAACCGAAAATTGCCGAGTGTATCCATTCTTCGTTTCTAAAGATTACACGGGTGTTGATCGAGCCTTGGACGCTGAAGGCGCTTAAAGCGGTCCTGAATGAGAGTACCCAGTCTTGCGTTCGGTCAGATCAGAATTGAATTGCTTAAGAATAAGCCCGAGGTCATTGCATCAATCTAGTCCGCTTCGTTCTATAAAATGCAATTAGATATACCCGACACAATTTTAGCTAAGTGGCAAGACGCCTCGGATGACATTGCCCGGGCCATCGATGCCTCGGCGGTGCAGATCGTGCACATGGTTGAAAAAAATATCCACGTTCTCGCCGCCAGCAGGACGGTTGGTAATCCCTACCGTACAGGAGATAAGGAACGCCTCTTGCGATCAGGACTTTATGCTGAAACTGTCGTAAAGGTGAGAGGCCAGTCATTGATATTCAGTGCGATGAACAATGACCGAAATAAATTCAATCCAGATCCCAAATGGAATGGAATTTCCTATCTCGGCTTTCCAATTCAGGGGCCGGACAAAAAAAACTTTGGAATAGTTTGCGTGTGGGGATGCAAGGAAGATGACCTTTTGGGGACAGCTAAATTGCTGGTTAAGCAATTCCGAGATGCGATTGAAAATCATCTGGAACTTGTCCATATGCAGGCACAGCACATGCAGGACAAGACACACTCCGAAATTCTTATTCAGCGCCTGCAGTTGGCCGCCAAGGCCAACAGGTTGGGGATTTGGGATTTCGATTTTGAGACAGCCCGGTTCATCTGGGATGACTCGATGTTGGAGATTCATGGCCTCACGCGTGAAACTTTCTCCGAACGTTTCGAGACTTGGATAAACCTCCTGCATCCAGAAGACGCCCCCTGGGTGATCGAAGACATGCGGCGCGTCATAGAAGGGATTGCCACAACTGATGAAGAAAGACTAAAACCATTTCGAATCATCACTCCGTCAGGGCAAGTAAAATGGGTTGTCTCTTCTTTCCACGTGCTCAGGGATGGACATGGAAAGGCCATCCGCGCGGTTGGAACAACCAGTGATGTGACTGAATCCCATCTGCTCGCGCAAAAACTGGAGCAAAGTTGCCAAACTTTAAAAACGGCTGAGAAGCTGGCCCGCACGGGGAGCTGGGAATGGGATATCACCAGCAATAAAATTACTTGGTCGGATGGAATGTATAACTTATTCGGACTTGCTCTGGCCCTTCCCGTTCCCAGTCTTAATGACCGTCGGCACACATTTACGGAAGAGAGTTTTGCACGACTCGCCGCATGCGTGAATGAATGCAAGCTAGCGGGCACGCCTTATACGGTGGAAGTCGAAGCCATTCGCAGCGAGGGCACTCATTTTTTCATGATCGCCCACGGAGAAGCTGCCCGGGATGCTGATGGCAATATCATCGGTCTCTTTGGGACAGTTCAGGATATTACGGAATTGAAAGTACTCCAACGGCACTTGGTTGATAAAAACACAGCGCTGGAAGCTGAAACCGCAAGGGCGCAGGAAGCAAATCGTTTGAAGAGTGAGTTTCTGGCCAATATGTCACATGAACTACGGACGCCTCTGAACGGGATTATTGGATTTGCGGAGTTCCTCTATGATCAAAGGCCTGGACCGCTTAATGAGATGCAACAGGATTTCTTGCAGGACGTACTCAAGAGTGCCCGCCATCTCTTGAAATTGATCAGTACGTTACTTGATTTAGCCAAGATCGAGGCTGGGCGGATGGATATCGTTCCGGAATCGTTTTCACTTCGTGAAACAGTCCAGGAAGTATCCGATGTCCTTATCCCATTGGTGAAGGATAAAAAGCTTTCTTATTCCACATTGATTGAGCTGTCTGACGACTTTGTCACCCTCGATCTGCAAAAGATCAAACAGGTGCTCTACAATCTTCTCTCGAATGCGATTAAATTCACCAACAACGGTGGGTGGGTCAAACTCCATGTCTGCGCGCGTGGAGAAGAGCAACTCGAAATTGCCGTACAGGATTCTGGTATCGGAATAAAGCCGGAGGATTTTCAGCGGCTCTTTGGAGAATTTCAGCAACTCGCTTCAAGTTCGGAACACCGTCTACAAGGTACTGGCTTGGGATTGGCCCTGACCAAGAAATTGGTCATGCTTCATGGCGGTACCATCGACGTTGCCAGCGATTTCGGCATGGGAACCAAGTTTACGGTTGTTCTTCCCCGTGTCGTTCAAACAGAAATACCTCATGAATGACCGGGAATACATTCTCATCGTTGACGATAATCCGACCAATTTGAAATTGGTTACGTATCTTCTCAAACTCGAAGGTTACGCCACCCGACAGGCCGACAGTGCCGAAGCAGCTTTGCAGATAATTCGAGAAGAAGTGCCAGTACTGCTCCTGTTGGACGTACAACTTCCTGACATGGATGGCCTGGATCTGGTCCGTTTGTTAAAAGCTGAAGAGCGCACCAAATCCTTTCCCATTGTGGCATTGACCGCTTGCGCCATGAAAGAGGACGAGGAGAAAGCCTATGCCGCCGGTTTCGACGGGTACATTACCAAGCCGATTGATACTCGAAACCTTTTACTACTAGTCGCCGATTATCTGAAAAAGTAAGCTTGGGCGCGAGCGACTGCTTATGAGAATTCTGCTGGTTGAAGATGAGGAAGTGGATTTCAAACTGATTCACAGCATTCTCAGCAAGGAAGGGCATGAGGTGATTGGAGCCCATAGTGCGGTGGAGGCCATGGAAATTCTCAAGGCGGCTCGACCGATGCCGCATCTCATCTTGATGGATTTGCTTTTACCCTGGATGAATGGGGTGACGTTCGTTCATCTGTTAAAAAATACTTCCAACCTCTCTTCCATTCCGGTGGTCGCCATAACGGCACATGTGGATCATTTTTTCAAAGACGCATCGATGCAAGCGGGTTTTGCTGACTTTCTGGTAAAGCCAGTCAGCCGCCGTTTATTATTGCGGGCAAATTGCAGCAGTTGCTGGAAAGGTTCAATAATTGATCGAATTTCTGAAAGTGGACTGGATGGTAACGTGAAGAGTTGTGGCGCGCAGTCGCCACGGTTTTAGGTTGTGACAGAAGCATCTTGGTGCCCGTTTAGTGCCTATAAAAGTTGCTGATGTTGTATCCGTTTCTTGCTTCAGCTCACTTCTACACGGCTTGAAAGGCTGACAGGATCATTTTGCGTCCAAGATACAATTGGCGTGAATTGTTCGACTTAAAGCAATCACCGTATCTTGATCGGAGATCCTGTACGCATGGTTTAATTGGCCATGAAACCAAGGTTGCTCACGAGGCTAGGCCCGGAGGCAATGGGTGCGACAGCCATCTACGCGATTGGTGTCATCCATGGGCGTCTGGATCTTTTGTTCGCCTTGGAGAAGATCGCCATGCGCGACATTGCCAAGACTAAGCTCGATCGCCAGCCCGTCCAAGGTAATGGGACATAAATCGATAGAATTAGAAGAAATAAGCAATTGACCTCAAGGCGGACCTTGCGTACAAATAATACTAAATCGATAGATTAAGAGTATAAAACCCTTGCTGAGCTATTTTCACCTCTCATGAGCTTCTCCCCAAATGATATCGGATTGCAGCTAAAGGCAGACGTTTTGGTCATCGGCGGAGGTCCGGCAGCGGCTTGGGCGGCTTGGTCCGCGACCCGGCAAGGGGCAAAGACCGTCTTGGTTGATAAAGGTTATCTGGG
>OUUS01000017.1_pt1 | contig 23207 bp, 24 predicted proteins | sample 1694891 | NCBI WGS metagenome assembly OUUS01 (sample SAMEA3914812, study PRJEB12502) | metagenome | biome: forest; material: soil | place: Canada | collected 2011-07-07 | depth 0.1 m | reverse complement strand
TCAGGGCTTCGTGGTTCCCTGCACGACCTTCCCGTGCATCTCGATGGTCAATGCTTCGATGCGTTCGGTCAGGTCCTTGATCAACTTGGTCATTTCCGTGTTCTGTCTCAGCAACTCCACCATGGCCGAGGTCTGCAGTGCCGCGGTAGCTTGACGTTCCTCACTCGCTTGGGCCAGCGCTTCCCGATGCTGGGCATCGGCTTCGGCATGGGCCTTGTCCCGGTCCGCTTGGCGAGTCTGCGCCAATAAAATCAGCGGAGCGGCGTAAGCGGCCTGAAGACTAAACGCAAGATTGAGCAGGATGAAGGGATAGACATCGAAACTGAAAACACCCGCCACATTGATCCCGATCCAGACCGCAACGATGATCGTTTGCGCGACCAGAAACACCGGCGTGCCGAAAAAGCGTGCGAAGGCTTCCGCTTTCAAGGCAAACCAGTCATTGCCAAACACCGAAGTCATGTGGATGTGAGGCAGATGAAACCGGTAATGATGAGACTTCTTGGCGTCGGGCAGGGGAGAGGTGGGCTCAAGCAGGATCGTGTCGTCTTTCATAGATGGAGACCCATATCCTAGTCCAGGTTTCTGATTTCACGATCAGAAAGCGGCGTGATTGTGAGCGGCCCGCGCGATTAGAGAGATTGACTGGGCACGCCGGTGACTTGCAGCCAGTACTGGATCCTTTGAAGCAAATTCTCATTGCTCCACGGTTTGACCATGATTTCAAAAGGAGCCAGCTTTTCGCTTTGGGCAACGAGTTCAGGTTCATTGCAATAGCCGGTGAGAAGAATCACGGGAATGCGGTTTCCTTGGTTCCGTAACCCCTTGATCAGGTTGATTCCGTTCAGCTTCGGCATCAGATAATCGGTGATGAGCAGCGAGACCTTCTCCTGTTGCAGGATGTCACGGGCCTCCTCCGGTAAATTGCTCGTCAGGATGCGTGCGTTCAAAGTCAGCTCCAGCCACATGCAGAGCATATTGGTCACCATCGATTCATCGTCCACCACGAGAATTGTTGGGAGGTCCATAGGAGGAAAATAAAAAAACTCAGTTGGGAGGAGACTGGATTGGCCAGTGGAAAGAATGAATATCTTCCAGGGGTTCTGAAGAAGCTTTCGAAGTAGGGCTGGTCAGGGGCAACTCAAGATAAAAAATGGCGCCGCCTTGCGGATGATTGGTGACCGAGATACGCCCCTGGTGGTTCTGCTCGATGATTTTTTTGCAGATGAACAAGCCGAGACCGGTGCCGACGCCGACGCCCTTGGTGGTGAATCCCGGATCGAAAATGCGGTCCATCAGTTGGTGAGGGACTCCCGGTCCGTGATCACGAATGCTCAGTTCCCAGGCCGTCTTTCCCCGCAGCAATTCAATCGTGATCTCGCCCTTGCCGTTCATGGCCTGGTAGGCATTGGTCAGGATATTCACCAACACCTGACTGATCTGTCCGGGATAGCAGGGCACAGGGGCCGCATCGACCAAGTCGGTCTGAACCGTGATGCCCGATTTGAATTTGCTGGAGAGAAGGACGAGCGAGCTGTCGATCAAGTCGACCAGATTCGCGTTGTAACGCTCCTCATGGTCTTCGCGGCCAAAGGTGCGCAGGGACCGGATGATATGGCCGACCCGTTCCGAGGCCTCACGGCTCAGGTCGATGTTCGTGCGCAACAGATGGGAGAGTTGAGCGCGCCGTTCCGGTGTCACCTCGGGGGTGAGCAAATTGAAGACCTTTTCGATCATGTCGTGCGAATTGATCAGCACGCCGAGAGGGGTATTCATTTCATGGGCAATGCCGGCCACCAGTTCGCCCAACGCGGCCATCTTGGCGGAATTGACCAGTTCAACCTGCGCCTGGGACAACTCGTTGAGCGTCCGGTTCAGATCGTCGTTGCGCCGGAGCAATTCCTTCTCCTGCCATTGCATCACGTCCATCTGCAGCTTCTGGAAACGGCGCATCGAGATCATGCCCTCGTACGCTCCGGTCTCGGACAGGACGATGATGTCGTCGAAGCTGTGATGTGCTTCGCGTCGATCAACCGCTTTTTGCGCGGTAAAAAAACTGAACGTGGGATAAAAGACGGCTGCATCTTTTTTGGGAATGACCAACGGCACTTGCTGATCGGGCGGCAACTGGTTCACCGGTCCGAAAATCACGCTGGGCACGCGCGTTTGCCCAATGCTCTTGCCGGCAAAAAGCGCCTGGCCGTACTTGGCGCTGAGCGCGGCGGCCACCATCTTGAAGCTCACCATCCCGATGACAGAGCCCTCGGCATTATTGACGACGGCATAATCAATTCCCCGGGCCAGCATGTCCCGATGGGCTTGCTCAACCGTCTGGTTTTGATTGAGCGCCGCCCGGTTATGGATCAGCTCGGACCATGTCACCAAATTCCCTGTGCTCAAAGAATCTGCCATGGGTCAAGTTAGCGGCAACTTAAGGGCTATGTACAAGTGACGTTCTTGTGTCGGAAGTGCCGGGGCCGCTCATATAGATTAAGGTCGCACCAAAAAGGATTGCCCCCACTTTGGCGAAGTTCTACTTTGAGAGGGAATACGAGAGGATATCTAACGACCAAAAATCGGGTAAATATGAAATCACTGGCAACCATTGTTCTCTTGATGAGCCTGACCATTCCCTCGCTTGCCGATGATGCCGTTTCCGCTCCGGCTCCAAGCACAAAGGACCTTAAGGCTCTAAATAAAATTGTCGATGATCAGAAGATCGCGAAAACTCAGACTGCGCCAATCGTGAATATCAGCGGCTACGCCGATACCAGCTATACCAAGGTACTGACGGGTTCCGGTGCCAGGACGACGTGCCCGAAGAGCAGTTCCTCCCTGATTACGGAAAAGGTATCCTTGAACATGACGACGGCGGATAAGAATAATACTTGGTTTGGTGGCGTTCAGATCGACGTCATCCATTGTTCGTCCAAATAGTACCCTTGGAGTCTGTCACTCCGGCCCGGACAGGCCTTGCTTCTTTCCTTGGGGAGCTTAAAATTTGGAATGAAGGTTCAAATAAAATGGCTCTGCTTCGCGACCGCTCTTTCCCTTGGTTTTAGCTTGTGGCACTTGAAAGCACAAAATACTGGCACCACACCGGCCAGTGATAATCCGACGGTTGGTCTGAATAGGGGAGATTCAGACCAACTAAAAGGGTTCGCGGCTCGATTTGACCATCATCTTGTCCGCCTGGTCGATGGAAGTCTGAAACCAGTCGATGCCTCGACTCTGAAGGACGTGAAATTTTGGGCTTTCTACTACTCCGCTTCCTGGTGTCCTCCTTGCCGGATTTTTACTCCCAAACTGATCGATTTTTACAAGCAGTTCAAGGCACAGCATCCGAATTTTGAACTGATCTTTGTTAGTCACGACCAAAACGAAGCCGATACGCTGGCCTACATGAAAACCGACCGCATGACATGGCCTGCGGTGCGCTTCGATGATATCGATCAGGTCAAAGCCGACCAATATTGCGGTGAGGGCATCCCTGATCTCGTACTGGTGGATGCGGACGGAAAAGTTCTCTCGGACAGCTTTCACGGTTCAGACTACGTGGGGCCTGATGAAGTCATGAATGACATCAAAAGCATGGTGCCGACTCCCGGGCGTGTGGTGTCTCATTAAGGTCACCTGAGCAGAAAAGCATCGGCGGCGGGGAGCATGTCTGATGAGAAAAGTTCGGGACTCCACAAGTTCGTTGAGCTAAAATGAATTCATACATGGACAATGTTGCAGCGAGAGAAAGCAGGTCCGGAATGAAAGGCGCATTTGTCGGCGAGAAGCCATTAGGCAGGGCCATTTTCTGTCTCATTCTTCTCGTTCTCTTTTGTGCCGCCGGGGGCGCCAAACTTCATGCCGGAGACATCTATCGCGTCAAACAGGCGATAACTGTGGGCAACGCCGATTCTCCGGTGCAACTCAAAATTGGCGACACCGTAGAGGTTCTTTCCGTTCATGGGACGCAGGCCGTCATCATGGTCACGACTTCGGGTGGAAACAAAACCGTCTGCCAGGCGAGCATGGATGCCCTGGAACCCAACACTCCCGCTGCAGGAACAGCGGTGAATGCCGGCGCGATGACTCCCACGATCCTCTCTCCTCAGGTAAAGAAAAATCCGGAAGGAAGGACCACTGCCAAGGATCTCCCGGAATCGGTCGTGGTGATCAAAGGTGATAATGCGGAAGGAACCGGATTTCTGGTGAAGACGGCAAATGGGCCCGCGGTGATCACCAACATCCATGTTATTTCGGCGAATCCCAATCTCAAGATTTTGACGACCAGCGGCGAGCAGATCAAAGTTCTTTCGCTCAAAGGCGCGTCCGATCGCGATCTGGCCATGTTCATGATCCAGGACAACAACTACACCTACCTCTATCTTGCCGATCAGATCAAAGACACCGTGCAGGCGGGCGATGAAGTGATCACGCCCGGTAATAGCGAGGGAGGCGAAGTCGTTCTCACCACGCAGGGAACTGTGTTGGGCATTGGCCCCGAGAAAGTCGAAATCAGCAATCCTGTTTACCACGGTAACAGCGGTGGCCCGGTCTTTCACACCAAGACCGGTCAGGTCGTGGCCGTCGTCACCCAGGGGATCAAGAACCGGTTGAATAACGAATTGGATCAGGCCTCATTTAAAAATAAGAACTCGGCGATTACGGGAGACATGCGCTATTTCGGCCTGCGCTTGGACAACGTTCCCATGTGGGAAGATTATGATTGGAACCGGTTTCTTGCCGAGACGACTTTTCTCAACAAATTCCATCAGGAAAGCCGCTGTCTCGATTCCTTCATGAACGGTGCTCAGTATGAGAAATTGCACCTGACCGAAGGCGACGGCGAAAGTGGTGAACCCGATTCCAAATTTTATCTAAGAGATGAAAAGATCCAAAGTGCCAGTCAGAGTTTTCACCAATTGACCGACGGGGGAGACAAGTCCGCCCGACTGGATGCTGCCAGGGGACTCATCATGGATTTGCAGGGTGTCGCTGATGACGGCATGACGACGATGCAGAATCCGAGCGCGTTTTATTTCTTCAATCAGCTGCGGGCGACGGAAGAAGTCAAATACCGGCAGGAGTTGCGGAAAGAGATCGATAACACTTCCGACAGAGTCAGCGACCTGGGGCATTAGCACCTTCGGTGGAAAACTAGCCAGAACAGCACCGTTTCGATACCATTTCCGGCCAATACCCATGGCCTCTATACCCATCAGCCTTTTCAATCTCGCGGTCTATTTGTATGACGAGGGCTATTACGATAGTTTTAAAAAAGGAACCGACGAAAAAATCCTGACCGGGATGGTGCAAAGTACCTTCAATCGAGCGTTGACCACGCGGGATTTGGTTTTCAATCGGAAGGAGACACGTGTCTTTGACATGGGGTCGGGGCCCTGTGACACGTCCTTGCGGCATTATCTGTCGTCGGGCTTCGAGAGCGCCAAAATCGTGTTAAGGGCTGTAGATGAAAATGCCCGATATGTCGGAGGTAAGGACCTCGCTACCGGCGAACACGTTCCTTATGCAGAAAGTGACGCCTGTCGAAACTTCCTGGCGGCCCAAAAAGGATTTGGCGATCGGGGAATCGAACTGGACTTCCGTTCCAGCCAGGCCGATGCGTTTAATGGCCAATCAATCTCGAATGCATCCGACGCGGGTGACATCGAGTCGAACAGTTTTGATCTGGCGTTCCTCTCGCATCTCTTTTACCACGTCGCGCCCAAGGATGGTCTTTCCTCGGATCAACGGCTGGATCTTGCGCTTAACGACGTCGCTCGAAATGTCCTCAAAAAAGAAGGAGTAGCCGTAGCCTATCACGTTGCCATCGGCGGCAGGGATGATGATTACAGCTTCCAATACTTCCGGGACAATTTCGGCAGCAGATCGGACAGCGCCATACGCCACAGTAATACGGATGCGATGGACACGAAAGATCCCGCCACCAAGATCGAAAAAAGCTGCGCTAAACAGGGAATCATTTGCCGGACGATGAGGATGGAAACCAAGCTTCGCTTCTGCGCGGAGCTTTTCGATCACGCCGGAAAAGTAAAGGGAGAGGTGAGGGAGGTCTTCAAAAGTCCGGAAAGATACCAGGAGTTATTAAAGACTCCGGGGCTCTATGAAGATTTAAAGCGCATCTACTTCATTGTTCAGCGTTCCGCTCACGAGTTAGCCGCAGATAAAGGCGAAACCGGATTGGATAACTTCATGGACAAGGTCCTGGAATCCATCGAGAACGCCTCGGATGAACATGGTCACTATCTCATTACGCATGAGAAAATGCAGCTCATCACCCATCCGGAAAGAAGTCCGCAGACGCAGGAGAAAATCGATGCCGCCTTGCGAGAGGTGGAAGCGCAGATGGCCGCCTTGCACGAGGCCGCAACCCAAAGGTTCCTGGAAAGCGCCTCTCGTGACTAATATCAACCAGCCATGTCCTGGGGATTGATCATCCGCGATCTTTGGTTCGCCTGGTTCGTGTACTGGATCATCAGTGCCATCGGCAACAAGGCGACGGCACGGCGTGAACGTACACTATCCGAACGCTTTTACCGGATTCCGACCCTTATCGGAGTCCTCTTGCTGATCGTTCCGCGATGGCACGGGCATGGGCTCTCTTTCCGTTTTCTTCCTTTCTCTCCGATTGTCGAAGGGTTCGGCGTTGCTCTCCTCGTCGCTGGTCTCGCCTTCAGCGTTTGGGCCCGTATCCACCTTGGCGGCAATTGGAGCGGCATCGTCACCGTGAAAAAGGACCACGAACTGATCCAGACCGGTCCTTATGCCTGGGTTCGCCATCCGATCTACACCGGCATACTTCTCGGACTGTTGGGAACGGTTATCGCCTTGGGCGAATGGCGGGGACTCTTCGCCTTCACTCTGATGACCATTGGGTTCGTGCTCAAACTGCGAGTCGAGGAACGATGGCTAAGTGAAACTTTCGGCGAGCCATACGTCCAATATAAGCGTGAGGTTCCTGCCCTCTTCCCTGGAATTTATTGAAGGCCTGCATGATCGTTACCAAGCTTGCACCTTCAGAATTAAGCGAGACAAGGGGGCACCTTCGAGATTTTAACAGAGCTCATGGAGTTGGTTGATTTGGAAGCCGGAAGAGCCAAGGTAGATTCATGCAAATCGTGAACCTTTCTTCTATTCCGGCGCGACAGATCCAGTCGCCCAAAGGCAAATACAAGCTTTCCCGGCAGTCGATCTCGCAGGCTCTCGGTGGAATCAAGGACACCGGCACATGGGGCGGTGGTCATCCCTTCGATCTTGAACAGGTACGGCTTGCCCCCGGCGCGGCCAACTTTCCGTTTCACGCCCATGCCGCGCAATGGGAGATGTATCTTTTCCTCGGTGGCACCGGCCAGGTGCGCGGGGCCGAAGGCATGGCGGATGTTTCCGCCGGTGACCACGTCCTCTTCAAGCCGAACGAACCCCACCAGATCATCAATACCGGCTCGATCGAGCTGATCTATTATGTGATTGCCGACAACCCTCAGGCAGATATCTGCACCTATCCTGACACGGTCGACAAATGGGCCATCAAGCCCCATCACAAATTCTTCACCATGACCGATGCGAATTACTACGAGCCCGAGGATTAAGCCATTTACTGCGGCTTGACTGCGGAGGAAAGCCACCGTTTCTTCAAGTCGTCCTGTAGCTTCGCATCCGCGATCCATTTCTGGGCTGCTACTGGATCGATCGCCATCCACTGCTGAACGCACTCCATGGCCGACGGCTGACTGGCCAGCTCCGGTGCTGTTCGGGTGATCAATTTCACGGCAAGATCGGGAGCCCACGCGGAGGCTGCTTGCGCATAACATTGGATCGCAATCGTTCGGGCGGACGGTGAGGGGATGCTCTCGATCCATTTCTCTGTGTCCGCAGGTGCGACCACTGCCCAAAAACCAACTGCGGTCCGAATCGCATTTTTCTGGATCTCGGGATCGGCCTGCGCGACGGCCCAATCTCCCGCCGCCTTCGGTTGTTGCGAGGCCCAGTTCGTGATCACCGCCATCACCGCGTTCTGACGCAATTCCGGTGGGCCCAGCGAAAGCGCAAATTGCGCCGCACCGGCTGGGTCCACGTCTGCCCGGGTTCGCGCGGCATTGGTCAGCGCGATCTGTTTCTCTGGACCTTCCGGTAGGCCTTGAATCCATTGCAGTGCGGCGGTGGAATCAATCCGCGTCCATTCCTCGGCGACGTTTGCCACCAGCGCATTCTTTGTGTTTCCCGGCGGAAGCTGAGCCACATTAGCGGCGGCTGCAACGGGATCGGCATGGACCCACGCAAAACGCAGCGCGTAAAGAGCAGTTTCCTTCCGTCCGTCAGGCAGGCCATTCGCCCAAGCCAGTGCCTCCCTGCCATCAATCTTGGCCCAGGCGGCCGCCACCGCGTCAGTTGCTCCCTGCGCTGATTTCCCCGGAGGCAGCGCGGTGACTGCGGCAACTGCTGCCGCAGTATTCTTCTGCGCCCATCGGTCCGCCGCAAGGCGAAGCGCCTGCACTTTTTCGCGTCCTTCCGGCTTCTTCGCGATTGAGGCAAAAGCCTCTGCTGGCGCCAGCTCACTCCAACGCCGAAGGACTGCATATTCCAATACCATCCGCTCCCGCAGCGGTTTCAAGCCTTCCGCGAGTTGCAACGCCTGCGGGATATCTGTCAGCGAAAGCGTCTGCGCCAGATTGGACAGATCTTGTAATTGATCCGTGGCATTCTTTTTCGCCAGCGCTTCCTCGAGCCGGGCCGGCACGGTTTTCGTTGTGATCGGCTCTACACCAGTCGACGGAGCATTCGTATCCGCATACAGATTCGATCCAGCCCACGCGAGTGCGTACCCCATAAGCGCAAACGAAAGATACCTTCTCCCGCCGCTGGGAAACTCGGCGCAGGAAAACGTCAGGTGAGGGGAAGTCTTGAAATCAATCATGAGATAGTGGTGCGGTTGGGTATTTGAGCTCACAGAGGAAATTTCTCCTCAGATGCAGTCATCCTGAGCGAAGTAGAAGGATCAGTTCTGACGCTCTAAAAATGCGACAGCCAAACTGACCCTTCGACAAACTCTCGATAAACCTAATTAGGTGCCTCTAAGAATTCCGTTCACGGCGAAGCATAAGCCCACACTCCATTGGAGTAATTTCCCGCATACCACTGGCACAGCGTCCCGTTGTTCGACATCGAGTTGCCCGCGTCGTTCACCTCCTGGCCGCTGTTTACATTGACGATCTCATAGTAACCCGTGCTCGCCGCCGCAATCGTCCATTGCTGGCTCGTCGCCCCGGTATAGGTCGAGACATCCAACGCCGCCCCCGCCGTGGTGGAGCCACCGGGAACTTCCAGCGCCTCGGTCGATCCTGGATTGAGCATCGTGACGACGTTATTGCCCAGGTTCGTCAGCGCCCACTGCTGTGTTGTGGCTGCGGTGTAGGTTTGCTGCAGTACCGAGGAACCATTCGTAGTCCCATTCGCCGCAATGGCCAGTCCACTGAGCTGCGAAGTGAACTTGTAGGTTCCATTGGGAATCAGCCCTGATGTTGCCGTTGAGACAAATGCCCACACTCCATTGGAATAATTCCCTGCGTACCATTGGCACAACGTCCCGTTGTTCGACATCGAATTACCGGCGTCATTCACCTCTTGGCCGCTGTTCACATTGATGACTTCATAGTAACCGGAACTGGCCGTCGCAATCGTCCACTGTTGGTTCGTGCCGCCCGTATAACTGGAGACATCCAGTGCCTGCCCCGCCGAAGTTGAAGAGCCGGGAACTTCCAGCGCCTCCGTCGAACCGGGATTTGCTAACTCGACAACATTGTTGCCCAGGTTGGTCAGCGTCCATTGCTGCAACGAAGTCCTTGCATACGTTTGCTGGAGAACCGAGGAACCGTTCGTCGTCCCCGTCGCCGCCATGGCCAGGCTGCTCAGTTGCGAGGTGACTTCATACGTTCCGTTCGCAATCAGGTTGGTGCTACCGCCGCCGGTGTAATTCGGGCTATTGGGGCTGGCCCAGACCGCGATGTACTGGACTTTCAGGTCGGTCGGACTCGGCGTCAGATCCCAATTGTAACCAGTGGGCGGATTGCTGTTGTTATTGTAGTTGCCCCCGCCCAGCGCGAGATTAACCAGCACAAACATTGGCGTCTGCGATTCGGCGATGGTTGGCGCTGACCAAATGGCCTGACGGTCATAGTACCAGGTCGTGGTTGTCGGTTCGATATCGACGCCATATTGATGGTAGCCGCTCGTCATGTTGGGCTCTGAGGCGTAGCTCGAATTCGACGTGGTCGGATTGCCGTTCTCTCCCCACTGATGCCACGTCACCGAGTCATTATTCGGTTGGCCGGGAGGGCTTTGATTCTCGCCCGTGCCCCAATTTCCATACGATTCCGTCACGTCGATTTCCGAGCAATAGGGGAGGCTCGGATTGTTCACGCTGCCGACATTCAGCAGCCAGAACGCGGGCCACGTGTTGGGCGAGCCCGGGCACCACATGGAACATTCGAAATAGCCGTACTGCTGGGAAAACCCGTTGCCGTTGTTATCGACGGAAGCCAGAAGTCCGCCCGTATAGCCGTCGAACCCGTTATTGCTGGCGCCATTGTTCTGTACCCGGATGTCGAGGTAACCACTGCCGATACCGAACGGATCGAGATTTCCGGACGGGGGAATGAAATCAAACCAGTTCCCCCCGCCCGGTTTGGTCGCCATCCACGTCGTACCACCTGCACCGCAGGGACCATTCGCGGAAACACTCAGCGTGCTCATGGTCGTGAAATCCTGGGACCAAGCCAGTTGATAATTCGATCCCCATGGTGGTGCCCCAGGTACACTCTGCGCCTTCGCCCGTTCTCCCAGTGTACAGAGCAGAAACAACAGGATCATGAGCATGACCGAGGTGAGGTACGCCGTTTTCATGGTAGGATGGCTTGTTTGGATGGTTTTCATGGTAGTGATAGCAACGTTGGCGATGCCTGTATTAATGTTTTGGCTTCTATTGGGCAAAAAGAAGATCTGTTGGCTTTTTAACTAAGTTGGAATGCTTTAAATTTGTCGAACATTGCGAATTGTTTGTAGAGTTCACGGATGGTAAAAATTTTCACTTTGAATTAGCTGCCATTCAAAGAGATTTTATCTGGCGAACAATATGCAAACATTGACCCGGCATGCTAGGAACGATTCCTTGTACGTTCAAATTTGCGTTGCGATTAACAGAGGTGTGAAGGGCGTGCAGCGGAGCCATGCTGATCCAGCTTGAATCAGCAACGCCGAGGTCTGCGGAAGCACCAAGTGATACCAGTACTGCTCAAAGTCAAAAAGCAGGCCGACCTCGGTCTCTCCGGTTTCCTCGCGCAACGCCGGAACCTGATCGAGACACAGCCGCGACAGCTCTTCGATCGCCTGGGAAAACTCGCGCCCTCCAACGGAAAGCGTCACGCCATCCGTGTCAATCGCCGCATCGGCTCAACACGGTGGAACCCGCTGCCGACCATCCTCTAAGCATACCGCAGTAGTCATTTATACGGGGTGTGCTAGGTTGCGCGATGGACACAAACGAACTTGAATCGCCGCATTCTCCGAAGTTCGATATCCTTGATCGTCGCCATTTTCTTGGCACGGTGGCCATGACTGTTGCCGCCGCCCAGTTCGGCCTGTTCCGATCGGCAGATGCGCAATCCAGCAAAATAAACCCAGCCGATGTGCCCGCGATCAAACCAGGCACAAACACTACGTTCGGATCTCTGAAGCAAATCGATGCCGGTGTTCTTAATATCGGGTACGCAGAAGCCGGCCCCGCCGGGGGATATCCCGTCATTCTTCTGCACGGCTGGCCTTACGATATTTACAGCTATGTCGATGTCGCTCCTTTGTTGGCGGCGGAGGGCTACCGGGTGATTGTCCCTTATCTGCGCGGTTATGGTACGACGCGCTTTCTTTCCGGTGAAACCGTCCGGAATGGCCAGCAGGCCGTGACTGCGGTTGATCTCGTCGCTTTAATGAATGCCCTCAAAATTCAGAAAGCCATTCTCGCCGGTTTCGATTGGGGAGCGCGGACCGCCGACTCCGTCGCCGTGCTTTGGCCGGAACGTTGCAAGGCTCTGGTCTCGGTCAGTGGTTATCTGATTGGCAGCCCTGAAGCCAATAAAAAGCCGTTGCCGCCCAAGGCAGAATTCGCCTGGTGGTACCAATATTATTTCGCCACAGAACGCGGTCGTATCGGCTACGAGGAAAATCGGCGCGATTTTGCAAAACTCATCTGGCAACTCGCTTCGCCAAAGTGGGATTTCGATGCGGCCACGTTCGACCGTACGGCGGCGTCGTTCAATAACCCGGATCATGTTGCCATCGTCATTCATAATTACCGCTGGCGACTTGGCCTGGCTGAAGGTGAGTCAAAATATGACGATCTGGAAAAGCGCCTGGCCCAACGTCCTGCCATCACCATGCCTGCCATTACCATGGAAGGTGATGCCAATGGCGCGCCCCATCCGGATGCCAGTTCCTATGCCGGCCAATTCTCAGGCAAATACTCGCATCAAGTCATCAAGGGGGGCATCGGACACAATCTGCCTCAGGAAGCTCCACAGGCCTTCGCCAAGGCCGTCGTCGAAGTCGACGGTTATTGATCGGTTGAGGACAGGGCACGCGTAACATCTCGCCACCGCTTACCTGGGAAGCCTCAGGGTTGGCGACGTTTCACACCACATTTTTTTCGCCCGGTCTAATCGATCTTTCCGGAGCTATCGGCTCGACATCGTCCGGAAATCATCTGCAATTCAGCAATGAAGTTTTATTCTGTGCCGGCCCTCTTCCTCATGCTGGCGCTGCCTGCGTTTGGTCAGAATTTCTACACGCCGCCCCAAGATCAGGCGGGGCTCAAATCGCCGGAATCTGTTGATCCAAACCTGCCCAACGTTCTCATCCTCGGCGATTCCATTTCGATTGGTTACACGCCGGTAGTCAGAAAGCTGCTGGCAGGCAAGGCCAACGTCCTGCGGCCCGATGCCAATTGCGGCGATACCAAGGCGGGGTTGCGCAATCTCGATACCTGGCTGGGCACTCGCAAATGGGACGTCATTCACTTCAACTGGGGCCTGCACGACCTCTGTTATCGCGATCCCAAGTCGACCGAAGCAGCCAATCGTGACAAGGTCCACGGCGTCGTCTCCGTCACTCCCGAGGACTATGAAAAGAACCTGGAACAGCTCGTCTCCCGGCTGGAGAAAACCGGCGCGAAGCTGATCTGGACCAGCACCACCATCGTGCCCGAAAACGAAATAGGTCGGTTCGTCGGAGACGACAAAAAGTACAACGACATCGCTGCCCGCGTGATGAAGCATCACGGCATCCCGATCGATGATCTCTACGCGCTTACTTTATCTTTCCAAGGCGCAAATTCCGCCGGCCCCGGCAACGTCCATTACACGCGTCTCGGTTATGATAAAATTGGCCGTCAGGTCGCCGACTCGATCGAAAAAGCTCTTTTAAAAACTGCCGACGCCCATCCCCAATGAGCACTGTGTGGCGGCGTAATCAAGAGAGCTGTGATCGATAGGACGATTGGTTCGGGCCGGGACAGGAGATAATGCTATGGATGAGTCGGAGTCAGCGAAATATTGCTCAACGTCACCGTTCCATGGCCCGGAGGGAACGCCAGGAAAAGCGTTTTTTCCTCATGAGCTTCCAGGCGGGGAATGGTGCCGGTCACAGTCTGCGTTCCCGTGACTCCCGCTTTGGATGGGATGGCAACGGTGGTGACCAATTCCTTGGCATAATCGGCCAGGATCAGGACCCAGGAGTTCTTGGGAAGCGTGATGGGATGCCCCTTTTTGAGTTTGCGGCCGATGATGTGCGATATCTCTCCATTAATTTTGGATTTCCCCTTGGAAAATTCGCCATCGGGTGACAGTTGAAAGGTAACGCTGAAATTAAGCTCATTCTCATGCGTGTTGAAAGTCTGGGACACTTTGGTCCAGTGCTTGTCATCCAGATTGATGATGAGGCTTGAGGAACTCTCGGGTGCGGCATCTCCCGCCCAACTCGCCCTGCCGTTGGCGAAATCGCCGTTGACCAGAATATCGGCTCGCAATGCCAGGGAAGAGGCCGTGAGGATCAAGGCAAGTAACAGTTTTTTCAGGAGAGAGTGATTGGAGGTGAAGGACATTTTGGTATCCGTTTCTTTGGTGAAAAGCTGCTATGGCTAACAAGATGGGCCCAGCGGGCAGAATCGGGCTGCACTGTAACGCACCTACGCACCGATTTCCATCGTCGCTCGTTGTTACGGTAACAGTGGCCTCGCTTGGATAATGCGGCCAAGAGTCGTCGGCACGGGTTGGCCGTTGCAGGGGACTCTCCGCATTTCCGTGATTTTTATGGAGCCGGGTTATGGTCGATCTTCCAAAAGTGCCCGTACACGACGGCAATAAGCGGGAATATCCCCACTCTGCAGCAAGGCGGAAACAATGACGATACGCGACGCACCAGCCGCCAGCACCTCGGGCAAGGTCTGCTCATTGACCCCGCCGATGCAAAACTGAGGCACACGCACCGCTGCCCGCACTTGGGCGATAAGATCCGGCCCAACCGGTACATAATCGGGCTTCGTCGGCGTCGCGAAGATCGGCCCGACCCCGATATAATCAGCCTCTTCCTTTTCGGCGGCAATTGCCTGGGCGAGACTGTGCGTCGATTTACCCACGAGGATTTCACCGCCGGCTAGACGTCTTGCCTCGGCAACCGACAAGTCATCTTGCCCGACATGAATACCATCCGCCCCCGTCGGTGCGACCAATTCCGGATGGTCGTTGAGAATGAAAAGAGCTCCTCTGGAAGGAATAACCTCGCGCATCCGGTGTCCCAGTTCGGCGGTCTGCGCCAACGCCAGCTTCTTCGCCCGCAGTTGGATCAAATCAACGCCACCAGCGACCAGTTGCTCGGTCACAAACGGAATGCGATCCAGTGCGACATAACCCGTATCGACGATCGCATAAAGCCGCGCCGTCTCGAGCCTGGAAAGAAGAGAGTCAAAATGGGGCATAACAGCCTGCTGCCATCCGCAGGATCTTATTCCTCGCGGGGAGGGAGGATCGATGCGCGCTGCTTGATGAAGCTTTCCACGAAACTCGTGCTATAGCGGCCACGACGGAAATCAGGATCCTTCAAAATTAACTGGCCGAAAGGCACCGTCGTCTTGATACCGCGAATCACAAATTCATCCAGCGCGCGCGACATCCGATCCATCGCCGTCGCCCGATCATGGCCGAAAGCGATAAGCTTTCCGATCATGGAATCGTAATAGGGAGGCACCGTGTACCCTGCGTAAACGTGCGAATCCCAGCGAATGCCGTGGCCGCCTGGGGCGTAAAAGAGCTCGATCTTGCCGGGACTCGGCCGGAAATCCTGGAATGGATCTTCCGCATTGATACGCATCTCGATCGCATGCTTCTGCGGCTGGAGATCGTCGAAGTCCTTGCTCAGCTTTTCGCCGAATGCGATCTTGATCTGCTCCTTCACCAAGTCGACCCCGTAGACCTCTTCAGTCACCGGATGCTCCACTTGGATGCGGGTATTCATCTCCATGAAGTAGAAATTCATCTTGTCGTCGACCAGGAACTCGAGTGTTCCGGCATTCTCGTACTTCACCGCTTGAGCCAGCTTGATCGCGGCTTTACCCATTGCCTTGCGCACTGCTGGCGTGATGTATGGGGAGGGGGCTTCTTCCAGTAGCTTTTGGTTGCGCCGCTGGATCGAGCAATCGCGCTCGCCGACGTGGACGATCTTGCCGTATTGGTCGGCCAGGATTTGAAATTCGATATGGTGTGGATGCTCGATCAGCTTCTCCATGTAGAGCGAGCCGTTGTTGAACGCCTTTTCGGCTTCCATGCGTGCTGCATTGAATCCCTGAACGAGGCTGACATCGTTATGAGCCTGACGCATCCCGCGTCCGCCGCCGCCCGCCACCGCTTTGATCATGATCGGGTAACCGATCTGCTTGGCGACCTTTAACGCATCCTGGTCGGTCTCGACGATGCCGTTGCTTCCCGGTGTGACGGGCACGCCCGCCTTCCGCGCAGTTTCGCGCGCCACCGCTTTGTCACCCATGGCGCGGATCGAAGCCGGCTTGGGCCCGATGAACTTGATATTGCAGCTTTCGCACACTTCAGCAAAGTGGGCGTTCTCGGCCAGGAAGCCATAGCCGGGATGAATGGCATCAACGTCTCCAATTTCGGCGGCGCTAATAATGCGATCAATCTTGAGGTAGCTATCCTGACTGGAGGCTTTACCGATACAGATCGCCTCATCTGCGAGCTGAACATGGAGAGAATCGACATCTGCCTCTGAATAAACGGCGAGGGTTTTAATGCCCAGTTCTTTACAGGCGCGAATGATGCGCAGGGCGATCTCGCCGCGATTGGCGATAAGTATCTTATCAAACATGGATGAGTGGGGGAAAGCTTGAGAACCGTTAGATGGGCCTGACGGCGAAGAGCGGCTTGCCGAATTCGACCGGTTTGCCATTTTGAGCTAAAATTTCAACGATAACACCGCGAGTCTCGGCCTTGATTTCATTCATCACTTTCATGGCTTCGATGATGCAGACCACCGTGTCTTCATTGACTTCCTGTCCCACTTCGACAAAAGCAGCCGTGTCGGGCGCCGGTGAACGGTAGAAGGTGCCGACCATTGGCGAGGAGATTTGCGCCCCGGCGACAACGGGTGCGGGGTTAGTTGGAGGCAGGGCAATGGCGGCCGCCGCAGGCGCGGGAGCGGCGGCGGCATGATGATGGTGAGTGACCGCCTGGGGAGTGGAGGCAGGGGAAGAAGAGGTGATCCATTCACCGCTGGGTCCCCGTTTGACGCGAAGTTTGAAATCGCCTTTTTCTACTTCAAATTCCGAGAGGTCGTTCTTCATCATCAGATCGATGATGGATTTGATTTCTTTAAGATCCATAGGTTAAAAAAGGCGCTCGTTAAGAAGCGCTTAAGTGATGTTTTAGGGAGCTTGAAATCGAAGGTCAAAGGAAATTCGCTTTAATGATAAAGCGACTCCTTGGTTCGAAATATCTCGAAAGTAGCTCGAAATAACTTATTTGAGTGCTTCGTATTTGCTCTTAAATCGATATCTCAGGATAGAGAAAGCCCGGTCAAATCCTTGCCTCGATCTTAAGATTGAAAAAGATTTTCACTATCTCAGATGACAAAACATCGATCGAATTCAAACGTTTCGCCAGAGTTTTTCTCTTTCAATAACCGTAACCTGAAAGTCGTTTAAGCGAGCTGGAGAAATGCTTCCAACGTATAAGCCCCTGGGGCTCCGAGGTCCCTATAAGCTCGGCCTTTCTTATTCCCTCTTCACCGCATTCCACGCCGCATCCAATTCCTCCAGCGTGCAATCGGTCATCGCTTTACCCAACGTCTTGATTCGTTCTTCGACTGCTTGAAAACGGCGGCTGAATTTGTCGTTGGCTTCGGTGAGAAGTTCTTCGGCATTAAGTTTGAGATGCCGGGTCAGGTTAACGATTGAAAAAAGCAGATCACCCAACTCCTCAGCTACTTTGGGGCCGGCCACGAACTTGGCTTTGTTGGCGGTCGCCGCCGCCAATTCCGTCTCAATCTCAACCGTTACTTCGGCGACTTCTTCCCGCACCTTTTCCAGCGATCCTTGGGGATCGGGCCAGTCGAAGCCCACATTCCGCGCCTTCTTCTGCAGCGCCTCGGCTCGCATCAATGCGGGCAATGCGAGAGGTACTCCATCCAGCGCGCTTTCCCGTTCCGGCTTTTCCATCCGTTTGAGCTGATGCCAGAGCGTGACGACGCCTTCCGCATCGGAGACCTTTTGCTCGCCAAAGACATGGGGATGCCGGCTGATCATCTTGTCGGTCACGCCCCCGGCTACATCGGCGAAAGTGAAGTCGCCCTTTTCCCGTGCGAGCTGGGCCTGAAAAACGATATGGAGCAGCAGATCACCCAATTCCTCGAGCAAATGCGACGCTGAGCCGGAATCGATTGCTTCCAGGACTTCGTAGCACTCCTCCAGCATCTGAGGCTTGAGCGTGACGGGCGTCTGTTCCCGGTCCCAAGGACAGCCTCCGGGAGCGCGCAGCCGTGTCATCAGGTCGATGAGGCGCTCCATCTCACGACCGTCCCGGCCGGCGGGTTGAGGGGATTCGCTCATGGTACGCGGATCAATTGGATGCGTTGAAGGTCGTCTGTGCCGAGGTTGTAAGAGGCGGCGCTGTGGATATGACTGGCGATCCGTCCGATGGGATCGAGACGGCCATTCTGGTCCGTTCTGCGCCAGTACTCGACTCGTTTCAGGACAATGGAATCGATCGCCACTGGATCACGGCTGACATAAAGCGCGCCGATCGAGCGCGTGAATTGAGGATCGAAGTTCGGCCCGCCCGCATATTGCGGCACCAATGCGTCGAGGACGTGAAGGACGACCTTGTGGCGGATGAAGTCCTTATCGAGGATTTCGCAGATCGCGGGATCGCCATAGGTCGGTTCGCCCTGGAAACGGCGGTTGTTATCGACCGATCCCAAGGCAAGGCTGCCGAGACAGCCTTGCAGGCCGATGTAGGGATTGTCGGTCAGGACCGGAACATTGATGATTTTCGTGCACGTGCCGGTGATCAGTCGGGCGTAGTGGGAATCGTTGCTCGTTTGCTTGATTGAATCGCCCAGCAGCGCATTGTTCCCGGAATCAGAATCAACCGGGGTGCCATCGAAATTGCGGTGCCCGATACTGGTAGGGATATCGTTGCCGTCGCGGGTAAATTCCGAGTCGCCCCAAATCAGCGTGCCCATGATTTCGTTTTTGTAGACCACCGACGGGTCATAACCGGTGCCGGGATAAACGGAGGCGATGCAGGGATGCTCATCCGTTCCCGCGATGGGCGAGTAACCCGCGCTGCGCATGATATTGCCATCCTTGTCCCAAATGATGATGTGCTCGTTGGAAACTCCGGCCGCGCGCAGTCCCTCACAGATGGCCTGGATCAGCGCGCGGTGGGTTGATCCAAGCGTGCCGCCCAGCGTCGAGATCTTGATCCCTACGACGTCCTGCGACGTGATGCCCAGGCGCGTCCACGCCGTCGCGAGGTCATCGGAGCTGGTCAGCTTAAACAGGGAACGGTCGAACATGCCACGAACCGCGTCGGCATTGACGGCGAAACGTTGAACGACATCGGGATTTTCCGACCAGATGACGGGAGAGAGGGGAAGAGGGCTTTGCGCCACGGCCAAGGAGGCAAGCATCAGCCAGACTGCCATTAGCAGGGGCAAGAGTGAAATTATCCGCCATCCGGTCATCATGCGAAAAGCTATCCATCTCTAGCGCGGGATGCACCAAAATTACACTGAAGAGTTAATTACTTCTGCGTAAGAGCTTCCGCCCCTCTGGCTTTCCGGCGCAAAAACGACAGGTTGATTGCGGGAAGTTATTTTGTTTAAGTCTCTTGCAGCGGGCTGATCCGTTTCACCGGCACCATCAACGATTTTCCATGCAGGATACTCCCGCTTTCTTCTCCGATCTCCAGGTGGCCATGCCAAAAGACACCGCGCAGAAGACTATCGGAAGCGTGATCGCAGACAGGGTTGCCATCTTCTTCCTTTCCGATGTGAGCTGCTGTAACGCACGCAAACTCCTTCAGAACGAAAAACTCCAGTCATGATCTTTCTCCTTCTTCAGGCGCTTTTCCTTTGGTTGATTGTTTCCACTCTGATGGTGGGCGGAGCGATTCTCTTTCACCGCCTCTTTCCCGACGAATCGCCCTGGTTCGGTTTCATTGTCCCTCCGTTGGTTTTGGTGGTGGTTTTCAATTTTACCGAGCATTTCATTGCCTTGCCCGGCTTTCTTATCCTGTTGCCTCTGGCGCTTGGGGGAACACTCTGGATGATCGTCGGGAAGGGCTGGTATCAACCTGCGCTCAACTTGCCGGTATTTGTCTTCCTGGCCTCCTTCGCCTTCACCCTGGGTATCCGTTGCCTTGAGCCGAACATTGATTTCACTTCCGACGGCGTTTCGGATCTGAACATGGTCAATAATTACTCGCAGGGCCATACCCTTCCTCCGATCGACACTTGGATGCCCGACCAGCAATTCGAATGGTACTACGGTCTTCAGCACTACGCTGCTTCGGTCCTTGAGCGTCTCTTGAATGTGAAGATCGGTGTCGCCTATAACGTGGCTTTCGCCCTCCTTTCCGCGCTGATCTGTGTGGTGGGCGCGACGGCGGCTCACCGGATTTCCGGCGGCAAGACCTGGATCACGCTCGCCACTCTTCTCCTGATTGAAGGTACCGCGACCGGTAGTGCGGCTTATCTTTTCCTTACCGTCAAGAATTGCAGCGTGTGGCTCCCTCCGGATATGTCCGGTGGCGTCACGCATCCCCCCGATGGCAGCAAGCTTTGGGATATCCTCCGCTGGGATCCACGTCCCGGAGTCAATGGAGTGTCGTTGGACGACATCGGCAAGAACCGCATCCTCCGGCTTCAGGTTCCAGGCTTTTGGACCTGGCGCTCGGAATATCACGCCAACGCCTCGGGCCATCTGCTTTCGCTCCTTTCGGTCGCGGTCATCGCCGAGATCGTTTATGTACGCCGCACGCTGTGGCCCTGGGTCCTTGCCGCGGTCATTCCGATCCTGGCCGTTGCCGCCAGCGCATGGGCGTTGCCGATCACGGTGCTCATGTGCTGGGGCATCCTTCCGATCGCCTGGTTCTACGACCGTCGTCCGGCCTCAAGCGGCCTGACTTTCCTGGCTATTTTCATTGGCCTGACGCTCCTCTGGCCCGTTTTCTATAACTCCACCTCATCTCCCGTCATGCAGCAGATCATGGCGACCCGAGCCGAGTGGCGCGTGCCTGTTTTCGAATTCCTTTTTCAATGGTGGCCCATCCTGCTTCTCTGGATTTCAGGATGGATTTGCTGGCGTGACATGTCGTTCGGTCTCCGCTGGATCATGTTTGTCCTGCCCATCATGCTCATTGGGATCGAGTTTATAACCATCGAGAGCCGCTACAATACGATCGAGAAAATGTGGGGTTATACTTGGGGCATGGCTCTGATCGGCCTCTTCCCCTTTGTTGCCACCCGTCCGGCGATTGTCTTTCGGATGATCACGGGAATTCTTCTCCTCTCCGCGGCGATCAGCTTCTTTTTTTACTCCCGGGACGTTGTCGTGAGCGCGTATAAATGGCCTGCCCCCGTCATGCACCTGTCCGGCGACGCTTATATCCGGGGAGACGAGCAAAAGAACAAACTTCTCCAAGTGATGACTCCCTACAAGCGGGCCACTTTCCTCTCGGGCAAATGCGACTGGTGCTACAATGAATCCCCGACTTTGGCCGCCTTTACCGGAAACCGGAGTTTTATCGCCTGGAGCTGGTTCGAATCGCTCGTCAATTATCAGCAGGTGGCTGATCGCCGCGCACAACTCAACAACGACTTCTACGCAGGTGCCATGAAAGATCGCCTGAAATTCCTTCAGGATAATAACATCACCGGTGTCATGATCTGGCCCGACGATAACATCAGCGACGATGCGCTAACCGCCCTGCACACTGATCTCGATTCGGCCTACGACTACGTCGATTGCAAAGGTTCCGGCGGCGCCAACGCCGGAATGTTCCTCCGCCGCTCAACAATGTCACCCTGAAGGGGGTTATCCCTCTTTCTGCCAAATCCCGATCAGGCTCTTGCCGATGGCATAGCCAATGATCGGATCGGTCCACCGGGAAACTGGGACCAACCGGCGATCCCACAACTCCACCTGCTTGAGCGTCGGCATGCTCTGATGCAGCAACAGCCGGTTTGCCACGGAAGCCAGCAGCCCAAACGAATCGAGCGCAAAAAGCTCAACCAATCGCGCGCCGTTCGGCGTACAGGCCCGCAAGGATTTCCGGGTATATCGCCGGAAATGCCCGATGGCCCGGTCGAATTCCGTGTAGAGTCGTGGATGCGCCGGCGAGAGGACGATAATCTTGCCCCCCGGTTGCAGATGCGCCAACGCTGCTCGCAATTCACCGCCGTCATCTTCGATATGCTCCAGCACATCGATATAGATGATCGTGTCGAACATCGCTTCCGGCCCTAGATCGCGCAACGTCCCGTTATGCGTGGTCACGCGATCTTTCCGGGGGTGATCGGCCAGCATGCCTGGAATCTGGCTGCACAAGGCCGCATCGGGTTCCAGGCAAAGCCAGCTCTCTTGTTCCGGGCCGAGAAGATAGGTTGTATTCGCTCCCAGTCCCGCTCCCACATCGAGCACTTTCCTGCCGAGATGGCGGTGAATTTTGGATGCCCAATAGGCCTTCCAGTTGCGCGCATTGGCGAAGAGCTCCAACTCCTGGCCTTCGTAAGGACGTTCCGTGTTCATGAGAGACGTTGAAAATAGGAGGTGATTCGGTCGACGTACCACACGTAATCCCGGATCGGCAGAAACGGCTGGATGCTGCGGGCGCTGATGATCTGCATGGTGAAGATGCTGCCCAGGGTGATGATTTGCAGCAAAAGGATCATCAGCAACCCCGAGAAAAGCGAAGTCCATCCAGCCATGGGAAGGTTGGTGGCAAGGCGCAGGGTCACGGTGATAGCAATGCCCAGCAAGCTGACTACGAAAAGAAACGATGAGATCAGAACCAGACGAACGCCGATGATCTCACTGTAGCAACTCAAGGCGGCGAGCCCATGGGTTACGAGGCTGACAAAGTTGAGTCGGGAATGGCCGGCAATCCGCTGTCCACGATGGCTCGGGATGGTGGTGTAGGGAAGCCTTGAGCCGGCCACCGAGGCGGCGTAGTGGTTCCAGAGCATCGGCTCGGTGGTTAGCGCTTTTAGGTGAGCCTGCGGAATGATGCTGAAATTGCCAAAACGAATGCCGCGTCCGGTCAGCAGGTAATGCAGGGTTCGGTAACCGAAATAACCGATCCGAAAAGCAAACGACTCCGAGCGGCGGGTGCGTTCGGCAAAGATGATCGGGACGCCCGGTGCTTTTTTTTCGGCCAGGCTGGTAAGGCGTTCGATCAACTGTACGGCAACAGCAGGATCGTCCTCCCCATCGGCATCCATGACCAGCACGGCATCGCAGGAAAGTTTGTCGGCAATGTGGCATAATCCCACGGCGATCGCCCGTTGGTGGCCGAGATTTTTTTTGAGCTGCAGCACGTCGATCTGTTGCAGAAAGGCATAAGGACCCCGGCCGAAAT
>OUUS01000013.1_pt1 | contig 33860 bp, 28 predicted proteins | sample 1694891 | NCBI WGS metagenome assembly OUUS01 (sample SAMEA3914812, study PRJEB12502) | metagenome | biome: forest; material: soil | place: Canada | collected 2011-07-07 | depth 0.1 m | reverse complement strand
CTTCACACTTGAATCTGGCTGGAAAGTTTTATCATCGCTCACAGAGATCTCTCCGCTCGGGCCGGGGCTCAGAATATTTTCCCCGTCAACATACCAAATCTCGGTCGTCGTGCCGTCACGATTGATGAGAATATCACGCTTCAAATGGCCCGTTTTTACCGTCTGGATCTGTTGCAGACTGTGCGCTAATAACGGATCTCCATTTTTTGGAGAAGCGGCGCTGGTGCCCGCCGTGGAGCTTTTTTCAAGTTCGCTGTAATCGAGAGTAATCGTCCACTGCCCGCGATCAGGCATCGGCGCCACGAACGGGGCGTGCGGGGGAGGGATCTGCATCAGGCTTTGTGCCGATGCCCACGGGATACCGAGCATGAGTACCAAAAGACAAAAGCAACTTGCGCGAATCATTTTTTAAAAGAGTTGAGTTGGTTATTCCGTAAAGGCTTCCAGTTTTTTATCGACGATCTTTCCGGTGAACCGATCGATGGCGATGTGCAGCCAATAGCGGCGCTCTCCCTCCACATTAAACTGGCTCAGATCCGTGGCTGTGGCCGGATAACGCCCGACTTGAGCGACAAGATCGATCATCAGATTCCAGGTCCGCGTCTGGCCGACATCGGCCAGGGCGCGAATGGTCGCCTCCCGCATCGGCTTGAGATTGGTTTCGTTGCCGGTGGAAAGCCCAGAACTGCTGGAACTGATAAATCGAGTCACCAACTCCGACTTGTTGATCAGGGGAGTGCTCGCGGTCATGCTGGCCAGCGCACTGGCCACGGTTGCCGGACTGCTCATGGCGACATTGTTGACGGTATCGGAAATCGTGCCATTGAGGGCGGCAGTCAGGGCGGGCAGATTCTGGCTGTTTAAATCGATCTTTCCGGCGGTAACTCCACTGGCGGTGGACACTTCGGCGGGGGTGAATAGATCCAGCAGGCCGGCGTCCGGGCTCTTGCTTGAGAAAAAATCGATGGATCTCCAGGGATCGTCACGCGAGACGTAGCCCAATTCCGCAACGCTGTCGAATGGTCGGTTGAGAATGATGGGTTTGTCCGGCGTATTGTAGAAAGGGTTTCCGACGGAGGCAGTCTGGTCCGTATAGACGCCGCTGTCGCCCATCCGGCGCAGACCGTCGCTATCCACATAACTGGTGTAAGACGAGCTTCCACTTGAGCTCACCGTATTGAGTGAATCGGAAAGTGCGGAGGGGTCATTATCATTGTTGCGCGCCAGTTGGCTCGGATAGTAATAAGCGGTGGGATTACTCGTGGGAACGAAGAGCGGCGGGCACGATTGCGCCGTCCCGCTATTGCCGCCAAAGGCGGGGAAGGGGTTTCCGCTGGCCAGTCCTCCTGGATAGGGCGCAGTCGTATTGCTGCCGGTGGCCGGGATCCAGAAGCTGTCGCGTTCTCCCACATAACAGGAGAGATCAATTGGCGTTGGCGTCGTGCCGGAGTCTCGCCCAAAAAACCACGCATTAAAGCGGACGGAACGCGGATCGTTGGAAAGAAGCAGGCCCCCCTGGTCCCATGAGGGCCAGTACTCGATGGCATAATTCGGCGCGGAAGCAGGTATATAAACCGCCTTTCCCGGAGTCTCTCCTGCGGAATCAGCCAGGGGAGCCAGGTAGGTGGCGATATTTCCCGGAGTCCCGGGAATGTTGACGATATAATAGAATTGAATCGTGGCTTCATTGATCCAGGTGCTCGTGCTGTTGGTCCCCGTGAAATATTGGTAAGGGACCCAGTTTCCAGACGGAGTTTGAAATTCCATGTAGGCGTTGAATGGGTTGGTCGAATTGTTTCCATAGCAGACCTTCAGCGTATTGGTGGATCCCGTTTTGCTATTGGTGCCGAGCCCGAACGGCAGGTCACCCAGCCGATAGCCCACCAGATTGGAAAGTTGATCGATACCCAGCGGAAAGGCGTTTTCCCATCTTCCCGTGGTGGCAGCGGGACCCGTCGCCGTGGGGCTGACGTACGATCCGGAAACAACATCGGCCGTGGTCAGGCACGTCATTCCGCCCGATCCGGAGAGGGCGGTGAAACCGTTGACTCCTTTGCCTGCGGTTGAGGAGAGTTGAATCGTGTCGTTCAGTGAGGGGCCTATGCCGTTGGACCCGGCCAGGGCGCCCCCTGGCGATCCCAGTGAACAAAAGGTATTCGCCATGCCCACCGATCCCTTGATGTGAAGCCGGACCGGCGGCGCCGTCAGTGAAGAGGCATTGACCTGATTCGGGTTCCATAATCCAAACATCAGATAGGTGGCCGCAGTCGCCGAGGTCTCGCCGACGGTTTGCGCTGTTCCCGGAGGGGATGGAGCCACGCCCACGACGCCGCTGGTCATGTTGACTTCAGGCAGATTGACCGTGCCGCACGCCAGCCAGGGGCTGCCCGACTGATTATACTCAATGACCATCGGGTAGAAGATTCCTCCTGAAGCATAGGTGCCGGTTTGGTTGATGATGTTGGCCCCCACCCTCAGGATTTGCAGGGTGGGAAACGCCTGATGCACCGATGGGAAGGAAGGCACCTTGTTGCCGCTGTCTCCATCGACGGCGATGGAGCCGCTCAACATGCCCGCCTGCAAAAGCTCGAAAAAATTCGGTTCGCGCGGTGTGGTGTCGCCGGCGGCGGTATCGTTTCCGATCTGATCGAGAGTCTCAATCGAACTCGCTTCCGTCGTGCCGGAGGGACCGACATAGGTCCAGACCGATTGAGGCACATCGGTCGTGTCCTGGGCGGTCTGCCAGACGAGGCCGAAACAGGCCTGGATGTTGGCTGCCGTGCCGCCGTTTTGCGGGCCGCTCGGTCCCAGCCATTGAAGCCGCGCCAGGGAAAACCTGCGCCGGACCACGGGATCTCCAACATTGATAGGATCGGAGTAAGCGACGCCATTGTCGTGGTACGCCATGTAGGCGGAGTTGGCCGCTGAAGAGCGCACATGCGGGATCAGCCGATTGGGATTGTTGACATTTACCAGGGCAGCTTTGCTGTGATAGGCGTAAGTGCTGCTTCCCCCCAGGCTGGCCGCATCGTAGGTGGGCTCCCAACTGGGCGTATTGGCTTCGCGCGTGAAGGTGGCCAGATTGGTCAGCAGGGTTGTGCTCAGGCCGGCCGTTCCGTTTTGCGCGGCCTTGATGAGATCCTGCCGGCTTAGAAACGTGGTGTCGCCAGGATAGACCGCCTCAAAGCTGTTGGTCGGCGCGAAGTTCGTGACATAGCTCATATAAGAACTCGCGCTGGCGGCGGTGACGGCATTACGCCAGGTTGTCAATTGATTGGGATCGATACCCAGTGCGGTCAAATCCGCTCCGGCCAGAGTGCCTTTGATCTGGGCTAGTTGTGCGGCCGTGAGCGAGGTGGGATGACCGGCGACGGTGATATCGAGCAGGCTACCCTCGTTATAGATGGCGTAGGCCACCCGCCCGATAACGTAGTTGGTATTGCCGTAAGTTGGGTTGTTCAGGCTATTGGCCGTTGTCACACCCAAGACTCCGCTATTGGTCGGACCGCTGCGAGTGATGAGCACCCAGTTGGGCGCCAGGGTATTATTGGTGAACGTCCCCATGTAAGCCTGATTCCAGCGGGTCAGGCTGACCGATCTCCCATTGAGGGAGGCGGTGGTGGAACTGATCGTGGAGGCAGCGAGCCCGGTGCCGAGCGTACCGGTGTAGAAATTGTTGGTGCTGCTGGTTTTGAGGAGCACCGGCATGGCGGCATTTGTCCCCACCCCTTGGGGAAGGATATTGGCACTGGTGACGTTGGTGTAGATAGGGCTGTTGGGATAGCTGCCACCTCCGGTATCGGGCAGGGCGTCCTTGCTCATTTCCTGCTGCAGTTGTCCGATGATCATCTGCAAACTGCCCTGGCCAAGTTGTTCGGCTTTGAGCGACTGGGTGTAACTGGCCGTTGCAGTCCGGTCGAGCGACACCATGGAAAAGAAGGCCACGATCAAGATCGAGGCGAGCGCTACAAACGCCAGGGTGATGACCAGGGCCTGGCCTTGAATTCCCCCGCAACGAGGTTGTCGGCCGCGCTGGCTAGGAGGAGGGAAGGACGACATAACGTTCAAAAATCGTAAATCCAGTTCCCAGGCTTTGTGGGTAGGATTTCCAGACCAGGGTTGTATTGAGATACTGTTCCCACGTGGTCTTGACACTATCGGTGATGGTTGCGGGAACGGCGCCCTCGAGATCCGCGCGGAGGGTAGTCACCTGGCTGGAACTCAGGGCCTGCATGGTCTGGTCGTCCACCACGGCCAGAGTGATGCCCACGGCACGGCTGGGGTTGATCGAGCCAGGGGCGTTGTAGGTGGTGGTTATCGTCCCATCCTGCTGAATGAAGACGAACTTGAAATCGATGATGCCGGAAGCGGTGTCCCGGGCGATTTCGCCTGTGGGAAAAGTGGCGTTGGGGCCGAAGGACAATGAGGATGAGTTATCGAAAAGAACGGCCAGGTCCGATCGTTGCAGCATGCTGATATCGGAGGGAGACGTGGCAAAAGAATAGGTTACGGCTGAAACATAACGGATATCGGAAGTGGCCGGAGCTGGACTGCTGATTCCGGGGCGGAGGGTATAGAATCCCAATGTTCCCGCCGGAAATGCCGGCAGATCGGAGCGAAAGATGCCGGCTTGGACATCGTGGGCCATCATGTCGAGCATGGCGCGGGCTTTGGTGGAATTATTCACCCGCTTTTGGGCATCGCGCCAGTTCTGCTCCATCGTGGAGAGCATGGAGCTCATCATGCCCACGATGAGTACGAGAACCACCGTGGCGACCAGGATCTCCACCAGCGTAAAACCGCCCCGGCGGAGCCTGCGCGACGGATGGGCGCTCCCGGCCCGGTCAACGAAGGGGGATGTACGTGGTGATCTCATAGTGATCGGACGCGACCGCATTGGTTTGGCTGACTTGAACCGGCCAACTCAGCATCAAGTAAACTTGTGCGATGTAGGGCCCAGTGACTTGATTCGTACCTGCCTGGCAACTGACAATGTAGGCCGCCTGTGCCGCTGTCGTCAGCATGCCATCCGTTCCGACGTAGTTCGTCAGTTGATTGTGGGGATAGGCATTGGTGAAAGGGCCGGTCAACGATGCCGCCGGTATGGCCAGGTTTGACAGATTGACGAGGTTGGTGGGAGAGGCGCTACGGGAGGAAATGATGAGCGAGGCCAGGTTGCCTGCTTGAATTTGTGCGGCCGATTCGTGGTTGACTCGAATGCCCATGCTGTAAAGCGCCAAAAGGACGACCAGGACGAAAACGCTGATGCCCATGGCGACGACCACCTCGACGAGGTTGAAAGCCTGGAGTGAGGGTTTCGGTTTCCGAAGAACGAGAGGCGTTGTCATTGCCGGTAGACCCGGGTCTGGCCGGTCAGTCCGTTGATTTGAATCACGGCGCCATTCTGGGTGTTGGCGGTTCCCGGTGCTGTCTGAGGCTGGACTGCAAATTCGACCAAATCAACGGGAGCTCCGTCCGTGATGCGGGCTTCGCCGGATGGGGTGAATTGCAGGGCGTAATTAAAGGTGGTGCTCGCTGTCTGCGTGGGCAGGGGCATCGTAAAGGAAGCCGAGCTATTCAAGGGCTGGCCAACGGTGGACGGCAGTGTTGCCGGAACAACCGTTCTCGCGGCTAACGATCCGTTGGGCGAGACCAGCGTGGTCAGATTGAAGGTCTGCGTCCGGGTGATGGGGACAAGCACGCCGGAACCGGCGCTGGGACTTCCGGTCCAACTCGTGTTGGAATCGGTTCCATCGGGCGAAGCAAAGACGACAACATTGACCTGGGTGGAAGTCGTGGCAAAAGCAACCCAGACATAGGTATTTTGGGCGATGGCATACTGCCGGGCCTGATCGAGCGTCCCACTCAGGCCGGCCAATGTTTGGTCGAAGGACCGGCCCTTGAGCAGGGACGAGACGGCGGGAGTGGCAATACTGGCAATGATGGTCAGAATCGCCATGACGACGAGCAATTCCACGAGAGTGAATGCCTTTCGGAGCTTCCGTGAAGGCGGCTCGCCAGCCGCTTGAACAGGGATGCCTTGGGCAAAAAATAAAACGACCTTAAGAGGTTGGGAGATGGTCATTTTGTTCATCGATCAAACTCAGCGAAATTGTGCCTCTGAGTACAATGATGCTAATCGCAATTCGAGAGTGGACGTTAGTTAGAACCCGATCACCGATATGCGCTTTACTGATCATCATAATGTTCCCGCTTGTCGCCTCAAGCCGGGAATACTACTATCGGATGGATGGCGACGAAGAAGCAGTTTACTTCCTTACTGCAGCAGGTCATGACCATCGGCGAGCAGGATACCGGTATGCGTCTCAGTTTCGACGATTTGACCGGCGTTCATCTGGATGCTCCCGCGATGAAGATGGACGATCAGCATCTTTATCACACCTGCCGGTTTTGCGTGTTCGCCAAGAAAACCGATGAAGGACATAAAGATTGCCTTCGTAATAAAATCGCGGTGAACAAACTCGTCCTAAACCGGAAGAGCGGCCTTCAAGGTTTTTGTCACCTCGGCTTGTTTGGTCTTGCTGAGCCTTTGGTCATCGATGGTCTTATCATGGGCGTCTTCTACTATGACTCAGTGAAAGTTCAGGGAAAAGAGAAGCTGACGCGAGCCAAAATCCGGCGATACTGCCATCGTCGGCAGCGTGATGAGGCTCCCTATCTGAAGGAGCTCAAGCATGTCCCAACGATCGATCCGGCAAAAATTCCGAAATATCGCGAGACGTTACAGACCATCGCCGCCCTCGCGGCTTTTCTTTGCGAGACGGGTGGCGTTCAGGCGAATTCCTATAAGATCAAGCCCCTGCGACCGCCTTATCTGGGCGAACGGGTACTGCCTTTTGTCATCAAGGAGAGCATTGCCTACATGCATGCGCATTTGCATGATCCCTTCAATATCAAGCAGCTTGCCGCACATTTGAAATGTCATCCCGATTTCCTTAGCCGGAAATTCAAAAAATGCGTGGGGGTGGACCTTGGCGGCTACCTTCGTCATGCCCGGATCGACCGGGCCAGGATCCTGCTGGAAAATCCCAAGCTGAGCATTGATGATGTGGCGGAGCGTACCGGCTTCTCCGATCGCGTTAATTTTAGCAAGGTCTTTCACCGCCTGACGGGCATGCCGCCAGGGCTCTATAAAAGCAAGCTTGGTTCGGGTGAATCGACGCAAACGTCGAGGCGTCTTTAATTCTCTGTCCCGGCGCAGTAGTTATAGAAACAGGTGGAGTCGAGGTCGGCATCTCCTTTGTGAAACGGCCTGATGGCGCCTTTCGGGATTGGAGAGAAGATAAAGCTGTTTTTTCTTTAATGACTACGGGGCAAGGATTAGTGTCGTTATCCAGATCCCAGTAATCGCGTGACTCAATCCAAAAGCTTCTTTGATTTGGCGGTGGTCATGCCGATTTACAATGAAGAGGTGAACATCGAGACCGTCGTGGCTGAGTGGGTGCGGGAATTTAACCGGCTGGGAATTTCTTTTACCCTGCTCGCGGTCAATGATGGTTCCAAAGACGGCACGGGGACCGTTCTGCAAAAGCTGGCGGAGCGTTATCCGGATGGCGTGGTGCCGGTCGAGAAGCGTAACGGAGGGCATGGGCTGGCTTGCCGGACCGGATATGTCCTTGCCGTGGAACGCGGTCCGGCGTGGACGTTGCAAATCGATTCCGATGGCCAATGCGATCCGCAGTTTTTCGCCGCCTTTTGGAACGTTCGCGATCAAGCTGATGCCATTTTCGGGATGCGCAAGACGCGCGATGACGGATTTTCGCGAGTGCTTATTTCGATGGCTTGCCGCGTGTTGACGTTTCTTCTCTGCGGAACGGATCTCAAGGATGCCAATGTGCCGTACCGGCTTATTCGCACGTCTTTTCTGAAAGAGGCGGTGTCCCAAATTCCGGAAGATTTCGATATGCAGAACGTGGCGCTGACGCTGAGGCTGAAGCGCAATTCCTCGGTCCGGTGGAAGTATGTTCCCATCCACTTCCGGGACAGGCAGGGCGGAACGAACAGCATCAATTACAGGCGCATCCTGTCGATGGGATGGGAGCTCCTGAGTAATCTCCATCGCATTCGCCGGTGATGGCCCTGGGGCGATAATTGCGTATTCGGTCAGGTGTCACTCAATCGGCACTTTCCTTTCGTTGACGCCGCGGGCTTTTTCCCGTTGGCTTGGTTGAAATTGGAGACCATGGATGAATCTTTCTGAAAACCCCGCTCAGCCCAACGCACAACCTGCCACGCCAGACGTTTCCGATCATTCTCAAGCGCCCATCGTGCAGGAAGTACTGGCTGCGAATCGCGCCTATGCGGAAATGTTTGGAGACAAGGCCAAACTCGTCGGGGCGCCGAAGCGGCGCGTGGCCGTTCTCACCTGTATGGATGCGCGCATGGACCCGGCGAAGTTCGCCGGCTTAAGTGAAGGCGACGCCCATGTCATCCGCAATGCCGGCGGACGCGCCAGTGACGATGCAATCCGCTCTCTGGTCGTCTCCTACAAGCTTCTCGGCACGCGGGAGTGGTTTGTCATCCATCACAGCGGCTGCGGCATGCAAAGTTACAATGACGATGACATCCGCCATTTGCTCGGTCTGGACGATGACTCTCATCACGAAGGCACCCAATGGCACGACGTGCGCAAGAGCGCCCATACGGCGGGGAGTGACATTGAATGGCTCACTTTCACCGACCTGGCCCAAAGTGTCGTGGTTGATGTGGAACGGATCCGGAATCATCCGCTGGTCCCGCCTTTCATCACCATTTACGGGTACATCTATCACATCCATCACGGCACCCTGGAGCCGGTTGCCGAAGCGAATCGGATTGGGCGCTCTTCAACCTAAGGGTTCCTTTTCCAGGGCTGGACGTTCGCTCAAGGCTTCCAGGTTCTCGATTTTGCCGCGCAGCAAGCGGATTTCCGCAATCAGCACATGAATCTCCGTTTCTTCCTTCTTTTGTCCCACTGAGGTGAAAACGCTGGAGATATAGGCTGTTAAAATAGCGAAGAGACAGACTCCGGCGGTCATCAGGAGAATGGCCACGATTCGACCTTCCGGTGTCACCGGATAAACGTCGGCCGGACCGACCGTGGTGACGGTTGCCGCCGCCCACCAGAGCGCATCGCCGGGCGTTTTGATGTTGGAGTTCGGCGCGTTCTCGAAATTCAGGATGGCGATGGCCGAAAAGATTGTCAGCACCACGCCGATGATCACAGCCGTCGTCATCACGCCCTGGGCCCGTTGCTGATAAAGAAAGTTAATCAGGATCTTGGTGGAGCGAAAGGCGCGCAGGATGCGCAGGATGCGGATCACACGGATCATTCGCGCCCACCCGGAGAAGGGAAGGATCGGGATGCTGGAGATGAGATCGATCCATCCCCACTTCATGAAAGCCAACTTGGATTTCGCCGCATAAAAGCGGGAAAAGAAATCGTATAGAAAGAAAAGGCAGATGACGAAATCGATGTCATTGAGCAATTCGACCGTTTCTTCCGAGAGAGAAAGAAGCGTTTCCGCGCTCAACGCAAGCAGCACGTAAATGGAGAGTACCAGGCTGATGAGCTGGACTAAGTTGATCTGTTTCCTGGCTTCCTTTTCGACGTTCGATTTCATGCGGTTCTTTACGAAGAAAGCTATGGGGCTCTTCATTCATTTCATATGAGGACCGGGTGACGATTGGGTGTCTTTGGGGAAACGTGGCTTCCCCTGGAAGACAGTTGCTGCAGGGGAATGCGCGAAATGAAATTTCGCGAAGGATCAGGGGCATTCCCAAGTACAACTTGGGAACGAGGGAAGGCACGACTGAAGGAGGCGATCGCTCGTTCGTGTCAAGCTGCCTTGCGACGTTCCGCGCTGACCTTGAGCTTCTTGGTCATGAAGCCGGCATCCTGCAAGAGATGGAGGATTCCTTCCCGCAGGTGCGCCCGTTTCTTGTCGGTAAACAGCATCCGGGCCCAGAAGGGGCCGCTGCCAAAAACAGTCACGCGGTGAGTGGCAAACCAGACTTCCCACTTTACCGGGGAAGTTGTGATGTGCAGGAGATGATCGTTGTCCTCATCCCAACTATACGAAGCCGGCCAGGCGGATTTGGCGGCGTTTTTTTCCAGGAATCGATCGATGGCCTTGCGGCGCGGTGCGCTGAGCGGTTGCTCAATATTGAATTCGTAGATCTTTTCTTTCATTACGGACCAAGTCTAAAGCTGGGGGCGTTCGAAGCTGAACCGGACGACCGGTTCAGTTTCCGTAGGTTCCGTCGGCAACGTGCGTCTCGGCGTCTGTTGCGGCGAGGGGCTTGCGACTGGCCGTCTTGCGTTTGGCGGTGGGGCGAACCATGGTAAACGGAGGATACTCATCCTTGCGGCGGGAAGGGGGCGTAACCGGGGCGGTCTTTTGCTTTTTCGGTCCCGTCTTTTTACGGGCTGCCGGTTGGCGCTTGGGGCGGGAAGTTTCGGCAGTGACCTCGGACATGAAATCTTCTTCGGAAGCGGCAGAGAGGAAGTCTCCGAAATCGGCCATTTGCAATCCGCATTTCTCCAAGAGCGGTCCGAGCTTCTTGCGCAGCTTTTTCCAATTGGCTCCCACGGCCACTCCAGCTCCAAAGGCAATCAACCCAGTAAGGACAACATCACGTCTTGGCATAGGACTCATCATCGAAGGATTGGCGAGGCGAAGGCAATCTTAATAGAGAACGGTCATGTGACTTTCCTGTTACGGCCAGAGATGGGCTTGACGGCAAGGTTTCATTGCCCAAGTTGACAATATATGACCGCAGACGCTGCTCTTCCTGGCAATATTCTGGTTCTACCTCGCACCGCCTTGCGTTCGCGGAAAAAGAAGGCTCCGGTTAAAAAGGTTGCTTCTGGTACCAAAACGCGCCGATCGACCAAGACTGACGTCGTTCCTGTCCGCACGTCGAAGATCTTGCGCGATCTGCTGGAAAACAATAAGGACAAGAGCTTTACCGTTGAAAAAATCGTCAGCTCCATCGGTGGCACTTCGGCCTTTGGTACTTCTCTGTTGGTCTTTTCCATTCCGGAAGTCCTGCCCATTCCCATTCCGGGCATCTCGGCCATTGTGGTCATTCCTACCGGGATCATCGCCGCGCAGATGGTGGCCGGCAATGGCCAGCTCAAGCTGCCCAAGGCCCTCTTAAAACGTTCCATCCCGCGCAAGGCGCTGGCGACGGCGATTCACGCCATTCTTCCTTTTCTGGAAAAGACCGAGAAATACGTCAAGCCGCGCTGGAAATGGGCGGTTCATCCGGTGTCCAAGCGCTTTATCGGTTTCTTCGTCTTTTTGCTGGCGCTCGCCATCGCTCTTCCCGTCCCGGGGACGAATATGCCGCTGGCGATTGCCATCTTTATCATCGCTCTTGGTCTCGTTGAGAATGACGGCATGCTGATCACATTGGGAATCCTGATCGGACTCGCCTCCTTTGCCCTGTTGGGCGGCATTATTCTTGGAGCCCTTTCTCTATTAGGAATCGTATAGAATCAGGCGTCACTCATTTGTTACATCTCGTGCCTTGTTAGCTCTCAGCATTTAGCCTATCAGCAATGCATGGCTACAAAAACCAGGAAGATAGAATCCAACGCGTTCTCAGTACTCGGCGATGCGCTTGAGTCCGCCGCCGAAAACTTTGAAGAGGCTACGGTCAACGCCAAGGATTCGGCCAAGAAGGCGGCTCACACGGCCCGCCGGGCTTTAGGCAACGGTGTTCACAAGACGGCTTATGGCGCCGCTTACGGCATTGTTTACGCCTCCATTTTCCTCACCGAACTGTGGCCGGAAGATAATGTCCTGCGCCGCGGTCTGGTGGACGGTGCTTCCGCTGCGATTGAAGAGCGGGGCAAGTTCCGCAAGTCCAAAGAGGAAAAGCCCAAGGCCAGCGTGAAAAGCAAAACGGTGGCAAAGCCCAAGGCTAAAAAAAAAATAGTAAGGGCTAAGATCATCGACAGCCGGGCGGATGCCTTTGAATCCGCCGCCGGTGCAACCGCCTGAAGATTGAGGCAGTGAGGACACCTCCGATGCTGCCGCCTTCTCTTTTCCGTTCATCATTCTGAGGACGGCACCTTTTTATGCCTTCCCCATCTGTTGTATTGAATGGGCGGGCGGCACACCGTAACGGGGTGTCTTCCCCCGCCCTTGTGGCACTCCCGAAAAGGAGCGTCCGGCTTGCTTCCTCGCGCCGTAAAGGCTGGGATCGCGACGATCTCCAGGTCTCCTTTCCGGAGGCGGGGCGATTGGAACTTCGCAGTAAAAGCCGGTTCAATTGTTGGCACGATACCCGTTGCCGGGAATTCTTTGAATTAAGTTTGGGCATCCGCGAAGTGCGGGAAGTCGAAATCGACAGTGTCAACCACATGGCCGCCGTGGTTTATCGGGAGGCCGCAGGCTCGTCTTCCGTGGTCCGCAAAATCGCGCAGGTTTACCGCGGAGAAATCGAGCCCGATACTTATCCCACTTTTTCACCCGAGTTGCTGCGTTCCTTGCCGAAGACCCAGCCACGGCTGCGTGCTTTCCGTTATGGCGAAGTCATCAGCACCTGGGAATTGCGGTTGGAGTTGCCCGGATGGATTCGTTTGCGGAACGCGCTCGTTTTGAACAAACCCCATCTGGCCCAATTTCTGGAAAAGGAACTCATGGGCTTGATCGGCATCGAGCACTACAAGCTCCATCTCCGGGGAGGCAGTCTCACGATCGAGTTCAATCCGCAACTCATCCATAAGCAACAAATCGTCAGCCATCTCGATTCCGCGCTCTGTCGCGCTCCCAAGCGTCCGCTCAAGCGTGTCACCGATTACGATTTCTCGATCGCGACCACCTCGCTGGCCATCTCGGGCGCCGCCACCTTTTTCAATCCGGCGCTTCTTCCCTTTGGCGCCGTCCTCATGCTTTATACGGCGATTCCCAGTTTTCGCCGCGCTTATCAATCGATGACCAAGGAACGGCGTCTGGGCATCGATTCGCTCGATACGATTATTTTCACCGCGTGTCTGTTCACCGGCCAGATTTTTGCCGGTGCGATGACGGCGTGGTTCCTGAGTCTCGGCCGCAAGCTGCTGCAGCAAACCCGGGCGGAATCGGCCAAGGTCCTGCTTCAGGTCTTCGGCCGGCAACCGACCCTGGCCCGTGTTCTCCGCGACGGCCGCGAAGTGGAAACTGCTTTGGAAAAGATCCGGCGGGATGATCTGATTGTGATCTACACGGGTGAAGTCGTGCCGGTCGACGGCGTGATCTCCGAAGGCGATGCGATTCTGGATCAACATGCGCTCACGGGTGAATCGACTCCGGCAGAGAAAACGGTGGGAGGGAAGGTCTTTGCCTCCACGGTCATGCTCGCGGGCAAAATTGTGGTGCGGGTCGAGCGTGCGGGCAAGGACACCGCCTCGAGCAAAATCAGCCAGGTCTTGAACAAGACCGTTTCCTATAAACTGAGAGCCCAATCGCGCGGAGAAGAACTTGCGGATCGTGCCGTCCTGCCTGCGCTCGGATTGTCGGCGGTGGCGGCGGGAGTCGGTGGCACCAGCGCCGCGCTGGCGGTCATCAATTCCGATCTGGGCACCGGCATCCGCATGGCGGCGCCTCTCGGCATGCTCACCTCCATCACGCTTTGCGCGCAGCAGGGGATTCTGGTGAAAGACGGCCGCGCCCTTGAGATCATGCGCAGCGTCGATACCGTTCTATTCGACAAGACCGGCACGCTGACCCGGGAGAAACCCGAGGTGGGAAGCATCCTCTCCTGTGGAGATTACTCGGAGGAGCAGATTTTGACTTTCGCCGCGGCGGCGGAACAAAAGTTCACCCATCCCATTGCCCGCGCCATTCTGGATAAGTTCGCGACTTTGAAGCAGCCTTTGCCTCCGCTCGACGCCTCCAAATACAATGTTGGTTACGGCATCACGGTGGAGATCAATGGACAGACCGTCCGGGTCGGCAGCCGTCGCTTCATGGAGCTGGAGAAGATCAGCATCCCCGAAAAGGTGGAACGGTGCATGAAGGATTCCCACGCCGCCGGGCATTCCTTTGTTTGTGTCGCCATCGGCAGCCACCTGGCCGGCGTGCTGGAACTGCAATCATCCAACCGCCCGGAAGTGGAAGGCGTCATCGCCGGATTGCGCGCCCGGGGCGTCAATCACATGGCCATCATCTCGGGCGATCACGACAAGCCCACACGCCGTCTGGCCGAGCATCTCGGCATGGACCGCTACTTCGCGGAAGTGTTGCCCCAGGACAAGGCGCGCTATGTCGAGCTGTTGCAGAAAGAAGGCCGCACCGTTTGCTTCGTCGGAGACGGCATCAATGATTCAATCGCCCTGAAAAAAGCGAACGTCTCGATTTCCTTGCGCGGCGCTTCGAGCATCGCCACTGACACGGCGCAGATCGTGTTCATGGAGGAAAGTCTCGCGCGCATCTGCGATTTGAAGGACTTCTCCCAATCGCTGGAGAGCAACGTGAAGCGCAGTTGGAATCTCATCCTGATTCCCAATGGCTTTTGTATCGCAGGCGTCTTTTTCTTCGGCTTCAACATCTGGCATTCCGTGGTCTTCAACAATGCGTCCGCGATCCTGGCCTTGCTCAACGGGCTGCTCCCGCTGCGGAAAGCGGCGAAACTGCAGGCTTTGCGCAAAAAGCCGTGGGAACGGTTTCTTCCTGAAAATGCCGGGCAACGCGGCCCCCTGATACAATTACCATGATCCAGATGCTTCAAGCGGGCGAGCAGATGCTCCATCCCGTCGAACTGAATGATTCGAGGGAATTTCGCGAGCAACTCAAAAAGGCCCGCTGGATCGATCTCCTCAGCCCGGAACCCGATGAAGTGGCATTCATTGAAAAGGTGATTGAGCTGAGCCTGCCCAGCCAGGAGGAAATGCACGAGATCTCGGAATCGAGCCGGCTTTTCGTGGAAAACGGAGCGCTCTACATGTCGTGCTGGCTTTTGAGCTACGAGACCGAAATTCCCCGCAACGACTCCGTGACCTTCATCCTGACCAAAGAGCACTTTGTCAGCATCCGCTATTCGGACCATCATGCCTTCCGGGTTTTCAGCACCGAACGCAAGGGCGTCCGGCTGCACCGTTTCCGCAGCACCGACGGCGCGTTGCTGGAAATATTGGAGGCAACCATCGGGCACATTGCCAGCACGTTGCGTCTGATCGAACAGGACCTGAATAATCTTTCCCTGGGCATTTTCAGCGAACAAAAGGCCGTGAAGCTTGGAAAAAAAGCGCTGGGTCTGAAGCAAATCGTACAGCGCCTCGGCAAACGCAATTCGCTTGTGGCCAATCTGCGTGAAAGCTCGGTCAGCCTGGCCGCGATTCCGGTCTTTTTAATCGATAATGCGAAGGATTGGATTCATCCCGATTTGACGCTCCGCATCCAGGTTCTGGCACAGGACATTGAATCGTTGCGCCAGTACGACAGCCAGCTTTCGACGGAAATCGGCTTCCTCCTCGATTCCACTGTCGGCCTTATCGGTTACGAGCAAAACCAGAGCATGAAAATTCTGAGCATCGCCGCCCTCCTGCTCGCTTTCGTCTAGGTGCTTTGAAATACCGAGGTTCCCATGAGCACCCTGGCTCTTCTTCCCACCTTTAAAAGCCATCGCTCGAACGGCGTTGCCAAACCGGCGATGCCGCCTCCCGTCGAGCCCCGGCTGCGGATCCGGCTTTCGGAAGACAAAACCTCTCTCCATTTGGTGGGCGGGCCTCTTTGGAATACCGCTCAGCCCGGGAGCCGGCGAAATTTAATCGATCGTTTCTTCACGCTACCCTCGGTGAAGGCGCTCACTCTCGACTCCGTTCGTGGCAAGGCTTTGCTCGAGTTTTCGGAGAAAATCGATTCGGTGGGGGAAGTCTTGGAAGCGCTCGCCTTCGCCATGCGCCTGCGTGATCCGAAGCGTCTTCCGCTGGCCCATGAAGAAGTCTTGTTGCACGAAGCGAACCAGGAGCCGGTCAAGATCACCCGCATCGGCCAGATTCTTTCTTTCTGGCGGATCAAGGAATTTTCCCCGGTCCATTTCCGGCTGCGGCATCCCATGCTTCATCTTGATGTCGTCCGTGAACAAATTGTGCAGGAACTGCGGACCCTGCCTGACGTGGTCTTTAGCGCGCCGTCTTATGTCTTGCTCGGAGCGATCCATGTCTGGTGCCACCCGCATCGCATGGTTCCTCACGATTTGATCAAGGAGCTCGACGAGGCCATCACCGCGACCTCGGAGTTCCGGGGCGTCGAGGTCCATCTGGGCGAGAACGTCCTGATTCACGCCAACCTGGCGCTGGCCCCGATTTCCGATTTTATTTTTCCTCCCTTGGGTTTCGTCAACGCGTTGATCGTCTGGTCGCTCAATATCGATCACCTGCCCAAGGCGCTCAGTGCTCTGCGCCAGGGACGCACCAGCATGCATCTTCTTTACCTGATCATCGGCTCGCTCACGCTTCTGACCTTCAGCTTTTTCGGTGCGGCGGTGATGTATTGGTTTCTCATCTTCTGGCCCCGGCAGGTGCGCTACCTGCGCCGCAAATATGAAGAAAGCTTTTTGACCGCCTATCGCCGCGCTCCCCGCCGGACCTGGGTGGAAAAGACAGGCTCTCTCATCGAAGTCCCGGTGCAGGAACTCTCCGCCGACAGCGTCGTGGTGATCAAGGCGGGCGACGTCGTTCCCGGCGACGGGGTCGTGCTGGGAGGCTCGGCCCGGATTAATGATCGCCTGATTACGGGCGCGCTTGAACCGGTCGATAAAGAAAAGGGTGACCGCCTCTACGCCACGGCACGGGTGATGACCGGCGAACTGCGGATGCAAGTCCAGGCGATCAAGAAAAATACCGCGGCGGAACAGATCGCCCAATGGTATCGCCACGCTTTGGAAAAGAGCCGTGACAAGCAGTCCACCCACGCCCGGGAATTCGCCGAAAAGGCGGTCCTGCCTGCGCTGCTGGTGGGAGCTCTCGGGTTGACCCGCGGCGGCATGCACATGGCCAAGGCGGTGATCCGGCCCGATTATTTGACCGGTCCGCGCGTGGCCGAAAATCTGGTCGAACTGGCCATGATGATCCGTGGCGCCCAGGAGGGCATTCTCTTACCCAACATGGATTGCCTCGAAAGATTGGTGGCCTGCGATTGCATCGTCTTCGACGACAGCGTGGCCTGGCGCGGGACGGGGCTCGAAGGATTTGGCTTCGGCGACAAGCTCCATGAATACGGCCTGCCGGAAGTCGTGCTTCTTTCGGAGGGGCCCTGTTCCGCCATCGTGCGCCATGGCTTCGATACCGTGCACACTGGTTATAATACGGTTTCCAAACGCGCCTATATCGCCCAACGCCAAAGTTTCGATCACGTTGTCGTCTATGTGGGGGATTGCCGCACGCAAGCGGATGTGGCCCAGCAGGCCGATTTTGCGATCTCCGTGCTGGAATCTCCCACGGTCATGCCTACCGGTTTGCAGCCTGCCATCCTGGGTGCGGATTTGATCAAGATCGTGCGGCTGATTGCTCTCGCGCAGGATTCGCTGGCGGAATTCAAGACGTCTTACAGCATCAGTCTGGTTCCTAATATCGTTGCCGTTCTGGCTGCCCTTTATCTGCATACTTCGGTCAACACCTCGGTTGTGCTCACGAATGTGGGGACGGCGGTGAACTACTTCCGTTATCGTAGCCTGCTGAATGCGTCTCCCGGTTTGCAGTGAGGGGCTGGAGTGTTTTTCGGTTGGGGCTTTGCAGTGGGTGACTCGGACAATTCGTTGAGACCTCTGCGAAAGTTCTCTTCTTAGCCGATTGTCATCCTGAGCGAAGGCGAGCCCCTAAAGGTGTCTCACCCAAAGAGCTTCCCGAGCCGCAGTCGAAGGACCCAGCGGAGTTGGACGCGAAAGCCTGAAAGGTTCGGAGCCATTCCTTCTGGCGAGGCCAGTCCGCCTGACTGTGCTGACGCAACCGGGGAGCTGGCCTCGCAGGTTGGAAGCGCTCTCCGCCATCAGCATGACGTGGTTATCACGAGTAGGTCCTTCGACTGCGGCTCGAGTTGCTTTGGGGTTGGTTACGGGTTGTGTGGCTCGCCTTCGCTCAGGATGACGGCCTTTTTATTCGGGGCTCAACGGTTTTTTCCAGCACGGTCCGTCTAAGCGAAAATGGCTGCGCGTCTGATCAATCTCCATTCCAACTGCATCGCTCCGGCTCAGATGACAGCGTGTTTATTTTTTCGACTTTCGCAGAGGTCTCTCGTTGTCCGGGCTACCCAAATCCTGATACGCCCATCTAACCGGAAAAAGCGGAAATCCCTTCCTTCGGACTCCGGGCTTGGCAGCGGCAAATCCTGCCTCACTATCGTTCCGGAAAGGGGAGACGACCTTGACGAAGCCATTTGCGTTTGTATCCGGCTTGTTGGCATGGGGGCTCATGTCAGGCGCATTTGTTTTCGCCGGAGTTGATCAAGACCCAGGGCAGGTTAAGGCGCTCACTTCGGACTCGGCTTCCGCGTGGTGGAAGGGCTCCTACCTGACTGGGGATTGGGGCGGACTGCGCTCCCAGCTTGAAAGCGAGGGCATCACGCCTTACGTCTTTTACACCTCGATCATCGCGGGGAATCCGATGGGCGGCATCACTCAGGTGGGACCGAGATATGCCCAGGATGTGAGCTTTGGTTTGACCTTCGACATGCAAAAACTTGTCGGTTGGGACGGCGCTTCGATCAACGTCAACGGCATCGATCGTTTCGGCCAAACCATCCGGACCGAAGTTGGCGGCGTCTATGATCCGGTGGAGATCTACGGAGGCCAGACTCTCTTTCTCTACAACGTCACGCTCGAACAAAAATTCTGGAACGATATCGGTGCGCTCAAAATCGGGAGGCTCAGTCCGGGCGACGATTTCGCCACGTCGCCGCTCTATGGTTATTACGTCAACAACGGCATCGACGGCCAGATCCGCGCCGTGATCGATGACACCCGTTTTGCCACCTATCCCTTTGCGAGTTGGGGCGCTCGCCTGCGCTTCGACCCGAGTCCAGAGTTCAACATCATGACCGGAGTTTTTGAGGTCTCAAACCAGCTCTTCAATCATGACCGGCATGGGGTTAACTTTGGCATTAGCGGTCAGGATGGCACCCAGATCGTGGAGCAGGTGGGCTGGACGCCGGAGTTCGATAAACAGCCAGTTGATTCCGTTTCTTCCGCCGGCCTGGATACCAAAGCCGTGACCGGTACGTCCCGGATGCAGGGCCTGCCCGGTCATTATTTTGCCGGCGCCTACTGGTCCAATTCCAACTACACGCAGTTCAACACGCCGGTGATCACGCGACTTTCCTACGGCTTCTATGCGCACGCCGACCAGATGGTTTATCGCGAAACTCCGGGGAGTGATCTTGGCCTCACGCTTTTTGGTACGGTGACCTGCGCTCCGCAGCCGGATGTTTCCAAGCTGCCGTTTCAACTCAGTGGTGGTGCGCTTTACCTGGGGCTTCTTCCCGCCCGGCCCAAGGACATGAGTGTCTTTGGCGTGATCTACGGTGAGTTCAGCAGCGATTACGCGACGTCGGTGCCTCAACCTGAAGGTGGATTACCGAGCTCGGAAGTTGATTTTGAACTGGGTTATCGGGTGCAGTTTACCGACTTCGCCTATATCCAGCCCGATGTGCAGTACGTCGTGCAGCCCGGCGGTACCGGAAATATTCCGAACGCGGTTATCTTTGGGGCGCAGATTGGGCTGACGTTTTAGGTGGGGCTATTTTGACTGCGATCCTTTCAGGATCGGGACCGCTTTTGATTATTTACCGGTGGTGTCGCCGTGCTCGGCGCAACCATCGGCTACGAAACTATCATCCCTTTCGGGATAAAGAAAAGCAGGTGGCGCGGGCGGTTGAGGACTTGAGTCCCGAGAGGGCTCGACAAAATGGGCGGTGAAAAGGGAGGGAAGGTGCGAAAGGGCAGGGTGGCGGCGGTGTTTGTGATTTACTTAGTGGCATGCAAACATTCCCTTGGGAGCGGCAATGTTTTCGTGCTGATGGCGCTGCGGGAGGCGATCCGTTCATGAAGGCGCGTGGGGTTAGAAGTGCCCGACTTTTCCTTCAGTCTCTGCGCTTGAGGCGCCCTGTCAGGGCTTGGGCTCTTTTTGTTTTCCCTAACCCAGGGCGTTGCCCTGGGCTGAGGTTATTGCGCCCCTTTGGGACTGGGCGGCAGACTGGGCATCAACTTCACTGCATTTGCGGTTGCAGAATTACTTCACCTCCATCTACCCATGGTAGGGTTTACTGCAGAGATTTACTAGGGGTGGGGGTGGGTGGTGAAAAAAGCCATTTAAAAAAATGTGGAGCGCGGAGGAAAATTTTGTCCGGGAATTCCGAGGAGAAGGGAGCGGAGAAGGTGGACGGAATTACGGAATTACCGGATGGGAGGCAGGACCCAATTACCAAATTTTGCCAAATTAACGGAATGGGGCTTATAGGTCCCAGGGGGCTTATCTTGCTACAGGGCGCCTCAGCGGCAGGGCGTGCTCCCTTACAAGCCCTAGGCCGAGATGGCGTGGTAACCAAAAAGCTGCATGTACCAGGCGTAATTGGTTTGCACCTGACGCACCACGTCGCGTCCCAGGATGTCGAGGTAATCCATCTGGAGCGGCTCGACCTTCGGACGAATCTCGTGCAAGCCCGGGATGCCGAACACCTGGTCATCTTCCTGCGTGACCTGGGTGACCTTTTTAAAGTCGTGCTGGAATTCGGGCAAACCGAGATAGGTGTAGACCTTCTTCAAGGTTTCTTCCGGCTGGGTGGTCAGGTCTTCGAAGCGGATAAAGAGCATCTTCTTGTCCCAGCCGCGTTGATGCACTTCCACCAACCGGTCGATGGCCAGGCCGACCGGAGCGCTTTGCAAATGGATCATGGCGCGCTTGAAAGTCGTCGTGCCGGTGAGGTTCGCGTGATTTTCGATCGGGCGATACTTGTCGGGGTTCTGCCGGTATTTCTTCTCCATGGAGGCGAGGATCTGTCTCAAGTCGCGCACCAGGCAGATGATCTTGGGCTCTTCGCCGAAAATAGTCTGCAGGAGGTCGAAGTGGACGCCCCAGCCGCGGGACTTGTCCACGACATAGGGCTTGTTCGTGAGGGCGCCATGGTAGGCTTCCATGCCCGCTTTGCAGAAGGAGAGGAAGCCCTTTTTCATCAGAGTTTCATCCTGGGCCTTGAACTCGGCACTGTTGGTGTAGTTCAGCCGGGCGCCGAAAATCAATTCAAGCAATCCCGATGTGGGTGTGACGAAAAAATCGGGATTCTGCGCGAGGATATTTTGCAGAAGAGTGGAGCCGGCCCGCGGAAATGAGCTTTGATAGAAAATTTTGGGCGTCGGCATACGTAAGATCCTTGAAATAAGGCGAATGAGTTATTTTTGACAGCTAACAATTTAAATTGACAATTTTCACGTTTTTTTACACGTTGTCGCAAGTTTGTAAAGCACGCGGAAACCCAAGGAATGAGATGAAGCAACTTACTTTCAGCCGCAGGCAAATTCTTCGCACGATTCGCACCACTTGTCTTGCCCTCTTTTTTGCCGCCTGTGCCGGGCGCGCGGGTGCCGATCCTTCGTCCAGTCCGGAATTTAACATCAGTGGGTCCAACGTCACCGTTTTGAGCACGGCGAATAATCCGACCACGGCTTTTTTCACCGACCCGTCTCCCAACGCCTACGCCATCACCATTCAGCAAGGGGCGACGATTGGGAATACCGGAGGGAACCTACTCACTTTTAATAATGGCACCGTGACCACCGCCGGTACGCTGACGGCGAGCAACTATGCCATTTGGATTCAAAACGCGGGCGCTCCCAGCAGCACGGTGACCAATACGGGTTCCATATCCGCCACCTTTTCCGCGGTCTATATCACCGGCAACAGCACGGTGAATAATATTGGCGGTTCCATCGTCACCACCTCGGGCGCGGGTCTTTATCTGGACGGAAATGCCACCGTGAATAATACCGGTGTCGGTACCATCCAGGGATCAACGAGTGCCGTTTACATCAAGGGCAATGGCATCGTGAACAACCAGGGTACGATCAGTTCCCAGGCCGATTCGGCTGTTTTTATCATTGGAACTGGCAGCGTCACCAACTCGGGAACGATCACCTCTCAGGACAAATCGGCTATTGCCATCGATGGAGTCGGCAGCGTCACCAACTCCGGTACCCTCACGGGATCGCATAGCGGCGTCTATATCAATAACAATGGAACCGTAACGAACTCCGGAACCATCACCGGACAGAATTGGTCTGGTATTGATCTTTTTGACCTGCGCAGTAGCGCGGGATCGGGGAGTGTCACCAACTCCGGGACGATCATCGGCAATACCAACAACACTGGCGTCATTTATACGCAAAGCGGCGTTTACTTTTTCGGCACCGCTCTGCTGAATAACTCCAGCACGGGCAACATTTCCGGATTCTACGGCGTTGCCAGTGAGGGTGGTACCGTTAACAACAGCGGCACCATTACCGGTACCCAGGCGGGCGTCTACTTTTACACCGGCACAAACACCAGCACGGGACCCGAGGTCCTCAGCAACCCCGGCACCATCAATAATACCGGCACCATCTCCGGATATTATGGCGTCAAGATTGTGGGTACTGGCACGGTCAATAATTCCGCCAGTATCACCGGAGATAGTACCAAGGGCGTCGGCGTCCTCTTAAACTCCGGCACGGTCAATAATGGCAGCACCGGCACCATCTCCGGATATTATGGGGTCTATGTCATAGGTAAGGGTACGGTCAATAATGCGGGTACCATTACCGGGACGAATGGCGGTTATGGCGTTCAGGTGAATACCGGGACGGTCAACAATTCCGGCACGATCTCCGGGTACAATGGTGTCAGGATTACGGGTACCGGCACGCTTAGAAACAACGCTGCTGGCACCATCTCCGGATATAGCGCCGTGGCGGTGGAAGGCACCAGTGGTTCCGTCGTCAATTTAGGCACGATCTCGGGAACCTATGCGGGTGTTCTCATCACTGGCGACAACTCCAGTCTGTTAACACGGGGAGGGGAGATTTCCGGTGGAAGCGATTCCATCTTGCTCGCGGGGGCCAACAACTCGGTCACGGTCACGGGACGCACCAATATCGTGGGTACGATGAGCGGCTACAATGTGGCGAATGACAATACCCTGCGCCTGAACGTGGTGGGAATGACTCCCGCGCAAGCGGCGGCCGCGAATGCCCTCAACGGCCAGTCCAGCGGTACGATCGTCGCCGGTCTTGGCGCCAGCCAGTACACCTATAATTGGGCTGATTTCGCCGGAGTCACGGTTCACGCCATTTCCCTGGAACAGGCGGTCGACTCAGGTCTGACGGCTATTGCCACCAAGATCGATGATACGCAACTGCCTCGCGGTTTTGACGAGTTCTACGCGCAGGCATCGGCCAATCCGGAAGCGGCGATTAATTCGCTCGTCGGCCGCGAACTTAACAACGCCGTCGGTACCATCAATCTCAATAACGCCACCGCGCTTGATGAGATATTCGATTCCCGCGCTCTTGACCTGCGTTCCGGCGCCGGTGGTTTCGATCTCTCCAGCTTGAGCGTCACCTCGAGTTCGTTGATCGCCAGTCTTGGACAGACCGATGGCATGCTCGGACGGATGATGGGCAACGCCCTTTTAAGTGGAGCCGCGATCAGCGATTCCAAGGACGAGGGACAGACGGCTGACTCGACTCGCTGGGGCGCCTGGGCCGCCGGTACGGTCACCCTGGCCGACCAATCGAACACCAGCAACAGTCCCGGCTACAACGCCACCACGGGCAGTCCGACCATCGGCATCGACTTTAAGGTCAGCCATAACCTGGCCCTGGGTGTTCTGGCCAACTACTCGACGACCGGAGCGAACTTCAGCGACGGATCGAGCATGGGCGTGCAGACGGGCTTGGGCGCACTCTACGGTGTCTGGGCGGACGGCCCCTGGTATGTCAATGCGCTGGCTGGCGCCGGTTACACGACCTACGACAATCAACGGACCGTGCCGATGGGCAATCCGGGCACCGCCCATAGCAGCCCCGATGGCAATCAGGTCATGGCCAATGTCACGGGCGGTCGTGACTTTAAAATGGGCAAGATGGTCATCAGCCCCGAAGTGGGTGTTCTCTACACGCATGTCACGGAGAACTCGTACTCGGAAACGGGTGAAGGCATTTACGATTTGAGCCAGGCGCAGCAAAATATCGATTCGCTTCGCACCAAGGTTGGTTTCCATGTGACGGAAAACATCGATTGGGAAGGACTCAAATTTACCCCGCAGGTGCATGCCGCGTGGTACCACGAGTGCCTGGATGATAGCCGGGGCGTAAGCACGAGCCTGGCGGGAGCGCCGGCTCTAGGCTCCTTTGTCGTTCAGACCAACGCCGAGGGACGTGACTTTGCCATTCTCGGACTTGGACTTGCCGCTTCTCCCACCAGGCACGATAACGTCACCTTCTTTTTGAATTACGATATTCAAGTTGGTCAGGATGATTATATCGCCAATACCATCAACGGCGGTATCCGCTACGATTTCTAATCCCGCCACGTCAGGTCCGGCAGTTCCAGGTTGTCTGCGGGCAACCCGGGCCTAGCCTTGCGATATGGGAGAAGTGTGGATCCAATCAGTGACAGCAACGCCCAGCCTGATGACGCGGAAGGCCGTGACTCAACTGCTCGCGGGCTTTTTTCTAATCCATCTCAAGGCCGAGCTCGCGAAGCCAGATGAGGTGCTCTACGAAGTCCACAAGGACAAGCCGGTGCGGCAGATCACAGAGGATTTGATCCGGCGTATCCGCAAAGAATTTGTCCTCGACGACGATTTTCGACTGCCGTCCTATAATGCCTTTGCGCGCTGGTGCAAGATCAACGGAAAGTTCGACTACGAGGATTCCGGTTTCTTCGCCTATAACATCGTCTTTTTCTCGCGATTGCTCGACCTGCGGGATGGCTCGCCGGAAAGCCGGGAAGCGCTCTTTTCGGCCATGGCCGCCGGATTCAGCAGTTATGATTACGAGAAGCAGGGTTTCTCCGTTTCGTTCTTTCTCGATTCGGAAAGCATCATGCGGGAATTGCTCCGGGAAACGGTGCGCGAACTTTTGCCGGAACAAGCGGAGGAAGCCGATGCCCTGATTTTCGCGCAGAGCCGGGCTTATCAGACGGGCATGTATGAATACTTTGAAGGCATTCTGAAGACGACGCTGGCCGACAACGTCCGCCTGCTTCATGGCATCCTTCCGCAACAAGTCGCCAGCGAATTGAAGCGCCACGGTTTCGTCGAGCCGGTCCATTTTGAGGATGCGGCGGTGCTTTTCACCGACTTTGAGCGCTTCAGCCAGTTCACCGCCCGCCTGGCCCCGAGCGAAGTGCTCCGCCGCCTGGACATCTATTTTTCCGCGTTTGATCAGGTTGCCACCCGGCACGGTTTGGAAAAGATCAAGACGATCGGGGACTCGTATATGGCGGTGGCAGGCGTTCCTCAGCCTCATCTCGATCCCGTGCGGGCCGCCTGCGATGCGGCGCTGGAGATGAGGGAGGTCTCTAATCGCATCTCAGACCAGGCGGGATCGGATGGCTGGAATATCCGCATTGGCCTCCATGTCGGCCCGCTTATGGCCGGCGTGATCGGCAAGCAGAAGTTCAGCTACGATGTGTGGGGCGCCACGGTCAATTTTGCCAGCCGCATGGAATCGAGCGGTGAACCGGGGCAAATCAATGTTTCCAGGGATATCTATTCGCGGGTGGAGTCTTGCTACGATTGGGAGGCGAGGGGATTCCAACCAGTGAAGCGGCTGGGCATGGCGGAGATGTTTTTCCTGCTCGGCAAGAAGGAAACAAAAGCGACTGCGGAACGTTGAGTCCCCGGCATTCGAAGCCATCTTTATTCATGAATAGGATTCGATCGCTCCTTTTGTTCTGCGTGGGATTAGCGGCAATCATGGGTTGTTGTTTTCCTGCCAATGCCCGGGCGGCAACGGAAAGCATCCCCCTGCACGATCTGCCCCAAAACTCGAGGCTGGCCATCTGGGGCGATTCGATCACCGAGGTCACGGCTTACCCGCGTTATGTGGAGATCTATCTGCTGGCCTGCCAGGGGCGAAAGGACATCAAGGTTTGCACCTTTGGTCATAGTGGGGAAACGGCGCCGGGATTGATCAGCCGCCAGACTGATCTGGATGCTTTTCATCCCACCATCGTTACCTTCGATTGGGGAATGAACGACACGCAGTATTCGCCCTATACCCAGGCGAAGGGCGAAGGCTTCGACAAGGCCACGCGGGCCAATCTGGCCTTGCTGGCCAGCAAAGGAATTATCGAGCGTGTTGTCGTATCGCCCAGCTATGTGGACGATACGTTTGGTATCGATACGCCGGGTTTCTTCGGCAACGCCGATCCCGGCGGACTGACGGTGGCTCAGGCCCAGAATATTACGTTGGGCCATTTCCGGGACTTTGGCCGTGTGGCGGCGATGGACACAGATTCCGCCTTTGCCGATGTCTATAACCGGATGAAAGACGCCTATCTCCCGGCGGAAAAGGCCTACGGATCCAAGTACACGTTTGGCGTTCACGTCACGCCCAATGGCGCGTTGATGATCGCTCACGAAATTCTCAAGACACTGGCTTGCGATGGAAACATCGGGACCGTTGATGTCGACATGAAGGGAGCCGCTCATGCCTCTGAAGGCCATTCGGTGGTGAGTTTCTCGAACGGAGTCCTGGTGCTGGACAGTTCGAAATATCCGTTCTGTTACAACTATGATCCGGCCAACAGTCAGGGCCCGAACAGTCTCGATTCCATTCTCCCGTATCTCCCATTTGGCCAGGAGCTCAACCGTTTTATCCTTAAGGTGAGCAATCTCGGTGCGCCGAGCGCCAGTGTGACCTGGGGCAGCGAGACCAAGCTGTTTACCAGCGAGCAATTAGCCCAAGGCGTTAATCTCGCAGAACAATTCGATCATACCCCTTTCGATGCCACCTTTGCCAAGGTCATGGCTGCGATCGCAAACAAGCAGGATTTCGAGAACTACATGATCAAAGGAACCAGCAACTACTTCGGCAACGACAATGGCGGCAATTTTGACGCCAACATGATTGCCGTCGAAGAGCAGAAGGACGCTGCGGTCAAGGCGCTCCTCGTTCCGGTCCAGCATACGATCGTGATTGTGCCCACGGGCTCATCCGGGGTGTCAGCTCCGGTCATCACCGGGACGATGGCGGCCTATCCGACGGTGGGCCAACCCTTCATTTATCAGATCGCGGCGATGAATGCACCCGCCAGCTACGCTGCCCAGAATCTTCCGAAAGGCCTGAGCTTGAATACCGCGACAGGACAGATCAGTGGCACAGCAATCGAGCTTGGCATCAGCACGGTCGCTCTTTCGGTGACGAACGCCGCCGGTGCCAGTTCGACTGTCCTGACGCTCACGGTTGAAGCTCCGATTCTCGACCGGCCCCAGATCACCAGTCCCACGACAGCGAGTGCTACGGTGGGCGCCCCGTTCAACTACCAGATCGTGGCCACGAATAAGCCCGCGCATTACTTTGCGACCACTCCTAGTGACAAAGGGACGGTGCCGCCGGCATCGAGTCTTCCTCCTGGCCTTGCCTACGATACGATAACCGGTCTGGTCAGTGGTATCCCGATGAAAGCAGGGACATTCCCGATCCAGGTAAGCGCCATGAACGATGCCGGCGTTTCTTCCGCTCTTGTGACCGTAACAATCAAGTAATGCTGCCGTGGAGCATCTCCACATCGAAGGGATTCATCAGGGGCCTGTTGGCGACGTAACGGATGAGCTCTTGAGCTTCTCCAATCCGGGTACGGGACCATAGCCGATAAAGCGGGCCGTGTCGGTTGGCGCAAGCGCAGGAAGTTGGAGCGCGTTTGGCAGCTTGAAATCGAAGACGCTCACCCCGTAGCGAGGTTTATTGTCGTACGTACGGCCTTCGCTGGCGCCCAGCATGACGCGGCGTCCGGTAAGGCGGTTGATGCCGAGGTAAAGCATGACATGCGTGACGGGCGGATCTCGCTCGATGCGATAGGTGCCGGTCCAGAAAAGGAGATCGCCAGGTTTCAGCCGGTCGAATTCGAAGGACTTCGGATTACTGCTGACGACTGCCTCAAAATAGCTCGTTTGCCAGACCCACTTATACATTTCGCTCGCGTCGCGCGGCACATCCACGCAGCCCACCTGGTTGAGCAGATAATAGATGGTTCCGGAGCAGTCCATGCCACCGTTCTTGGGATCGGAAGACCCGTATTTGTAAGAGAGCTTCTGTGTGGTGAGCGCCAGTCCTTGGGCGATGAGGCGTTGCACGGCTTCCGGTTGCGCGTCGTAGTCCTTGAGATCGGTGATGGCCAGCGTGGCGGTGCGGTCGTCCTTGGAGGGCTCGGGCATAGTCGAAGGCGGAGGCGGAATGGAAGCCGGAGCGTTCGTGGTGTCCGTCTTGGAGTTTATTACCGGAGGAGGGGGACTTTTTGTCGGAGGTGGCGTGACGGTGGCAGAGGCATCGGGGCTCGGCGTTGTTATCGTCGCCGCAGGGGCGGGATTCTTTTTCTTTTTGACTGGTGCGGGAGTTGTATCTGTTGATTCTCCCGTCAGGGCGGGATTATCGATGGAACCATTCGGTGTGGCGGCGGCTAAGGGCAGCGGGGCAATCCAGGCAAGGATCGGAAGAATTCTCCGGCATAGCTTGTAAGGCAGAAAGGAGAGTCGGCGATGAATCGGCACGTTGCTCCAAGGTACTTGAAAAGGCATGGATAAAAACGATTTACTTTCATGGTCTGGCCAAAGAGCAAGGGAAGCGCTAATAAAAAGGAGCCTATGTTTTCGAAGTGTCTTTTTTGTTTTTTGTTGGCCATTACTCCCGCCCTGGCCGATGCGTCGCTGACGGCAGACCAGATCGTGGCCAAGGTCATCGCAAGGGACAAGGAAATGGTCCAGCGGCGCAAGGCGTTCGACTACGATATCGACATCACTCGGGAAAAACTGGATGAAAGCGGCAAGCTGGTGCAGACGCTCAAGGACAAGGTGGTGGTAAAGGGAGATCATCGGCCCAGTTATGGAACCCGCTCGACGACGGACGATCCGGAAGACGAAGCCAAGCAAGCCTCCCGCGAAGAGCCGTTCGAACTGCTCAAGATCATCGATCACTACACCTACACGTTGGAGCATGACGACGTGGTGAACGGAGAACCGTGCTACAAAATCGCTTTCACTCCCAAGCCCGACATGCCTTATCACAACCGGGAGGAGAAAGTGCTCAATTCGGTCTCTGGTTATCTCTGGGCTTCGAAGAAGGATTTCTCTTTGGTGCGCGATCAAGGTTCCCTCATGCAACCGGTTTCCGTGGCATGGGTTTTTGCCACGCTGAAACAGATGGAGTTTCGCTACGACTCACAGGTGCTGCCGAACGGTGATTACGGTCCGCTGCAGGTGCAGTATCGTTACCTGGTCTCGATCCCATTCAGTTATTTGCATGAGCGGGATACCCGGAAGATGTCGAATTTCCGGCTGGATAGCGCGGCTTCAGTTGAAAAATAAAACGAGTTTATTTGTCGGTCGGCAGCAGGGGCCTCACCCGTCGGAACTGGATAAAAAGAGCCGGCAGCGGTCATAGACTGCCGCCCAAGGGAAAATATTGCCTAGTTCAGCTCCGCTTTGGCGCTGGCCGCGCTTGGCACAGCCAGCAAAATCTCGCGGCGTTGAGACTTCAGAGCCTCCAGTGCAATCTTTTCCTCGGGATTCAACCACGACTCATTGAGGCGTCGGAGCGACTGTTTGGTATGCATCAACAGGCAGCAGTTGATGATCGCCAATAGAGAGGTAAAGCAAGTAAGGAGAAGGGAATCGGCACTAGCCCAGTTTTGGATGCGGAGGGTGAAAATGCCCTGAAAAAGCAGGATCAGGGCAATCGCCAGATAGAGCATCGAGACCTGCCGCTTGAGATCGCGGTCGGCGCGTTTCAGATAATCGTCGGAGCGCAGGATGTGGGCCTCGAGCTGCCGCTCGCGGATCGATACGTCCATAAGTGATTCTTCCCTGCTCATGGTTGTAGGTGGAGCATTTCTTTTGCCATTAAACACGTTCTGGGCTTAAAAGCTTTAACAGGCTTTGTTTTGTAGCTCGGAAATCGACTTGCTGCCGACCTAAATCGACCCGGGCAACTTCGACTTGCAACGATTGTCCCGCCCGAAGAATCAACCGCGTGCGTTGGCCGCTCAGTTCCAACCGCTGTGGGTTGAAGACAAAGAGATCTCCTTCCAAGGCCGAGAGTGGAACCAACCCCTGCACCAGGAACTCAGGCAATTGGACCAGCAATCCGGAAGAGCGGACCTCCAGCACCAAAGCCGTAAACGAACTCCGTTTCGTGGCATGGGCCTGGCGGTCGAAGTATTCCAACTTCTTGAGCTTCACCGATTCTTGCTCCGCCTCGGCGGCGGCCCGTTCAGTGGTCGACAGGTGGAGGGACAGGCGGGAAAGGCCGTCGTAGTTGAAATCAGCCGTGTCGTTGTTCCTGGCAAAGAGAAGGCGGTGCACCACCAGATCGGAATAGCGCCGGATGGGCGAGGTGAAGTGAGTGTAATTGAGCTTGGAAAGCCCGTAATGCCCGAGCGGCTTGGGGCTGTACATGGCGCGCTTCAGCGACTTGAGCAGGCCGATCTTGACCACGCCTTCGCCGGGCAGACCCCGGACGCGGTTGAGCAACTTCTGGATTTCACCGCGCTGGGTAAGGTCGCCGCACGGGAAACCCATCGACTTGGCCTGGGCGCGAAATTCCAGCAGGCGATCAGGATCCGGATTCTCGTGGATGCGGTAGATGCCAGGACGTCCCCGGCGTTTGAGTTCCAGCGCCACGACCTCGTTGGCCAGAAGCATGAATTCCTCGATCAGTTGATGAGAAATGTCGTTCTCCGTCCGCTCCAGATGCGTGGGAATGCCGAGTTCGTTGACCCGGACTTTTACCTCCGGGAAATCGAGATCGAGCGCGCCCCGGGTGAAGCGGCGCTTGCGCAAGACTTGCGCCATGCCATTGAGGGCGTGGAGATGATGCGCGAGCGGCGTCGTGGCCGGCTTCTTCAACTGGGCGAATGCCTCCTGATAAGTAAACCGCTTGGCGCTATGGATGATGCCCTCGGCGAACCGGAACGATTTGATCTCACCCTGCTTGTCGAGAATGACGATCGCCGTCTTGACCAGACGATCGACGTGAGGTTGCAGCGAACAGATGCCGTTGCTCAGTTTCTCCGGCAGCATCGGGATGACCCGGTCGACCAGATAAATACTATTGCCGCGCGAGCGGGCTTCCAGGTCCAGCGGCGATCCGGTGCGGACGTAATGGGAGACATCGGCGATGTGGACGTAGATCTCGAAATCGCCATTCGGCAGGATGCGGTAGGAAAGCGCATCGTCGAAATCCTTCGCGTCATCGGGATCGATGGTCAGCGTGAAGACTTGGCGGAAATCCTCGCGGCGCGCGATTTCCTCCGGCGGCACCTGCGCGGAAATATCGGCGGCTTCCTGCTCGACCGCCTCGGGGAACGAGGTGGGCAGATCATGCTTGCGAATGATCGAAAGGAGATCGACGCCGGGAGCATCGGGTGCGCCGAGCACTTCGGTAATGATGCCTTCGGGCGCTTTGCGGCGATCAGGCCAATCCTTGAGTTCGACCACCACTTTTTGACCGAGTGTGGCCGACTCCGGGGGAGGGGGAACGCTGATGTCGTAAGGGATGCGGGTCTCGTCCGGGCAGACGTAAAAGAACATCGGCGTCTTGCGCAAGGTGCCGACAATCTGGCGGCGCTTGCGTTGCAGGACCTTCACCACTTCGCCGCGCTGACGCGAGTCGCGTTGGCGGCCATGCGATTCTTTCAAACGGGAGAGAACCAGATCGCCATGGAAGGCGGTGCCGGTATCTTCGCCCGCGACATAGAAATCGGCTTGGGCGGGATCGAGCGAGACCAGGAAGCCGAAGCCCCGTTCGTTCATCTGGAGATGACCGACGATGAAGCCCAGGCGGCGCGGCAGAACGAAAAGTGTATGCCGGACACGCATGACATGGCCGATCTTCTCCTCGGCGGCGAGGAACTCGGCGAAAGCCGGAGCTTCCGTCGGCGAAACGTGCAACCGGCGTGCCAGTGCTTTTTCATCCAACGGCTGGTAATTGGGATCAGCCAGCAAGGGAGCGAGCGCCTCGCGCCAGTGAAGTTGCTCGGCGGGCTTGTGCTGCCGTGGAGGCAGAGGAGGAGGCTGTTGCGGTGAGCGAGGTTTGGCAACGGCTACCGGCAGGGGCGGTGGTAGCGAACCCGGGCGGAAAGGAGGCTGAGATTTCGCACCATGCCGAGGTCCGGCTTGAGGCTCGTTGTTGCCCTTGCGATGCTTTTTGACTGGAGCGGCAGGAGCGTGCTTGATGCCTTTGCCTTGAGGCGGACGCGGTGTATCGCGTCGAGGACCACGGCCTTGGGGGCGAGGACCGGCTTTGGGTTGGGAGGCGCTAGGGACGCCGTGTTGAGCTCCGGCTTTGGAGCTGGGTTTCTGACTTTTATTTGAGCGGCTGTGCCGCGGCTTTTTCATCTGAATGAGGGAACTAAGGTATTACCGCATGCGGTAAGGGAGTTGTCGAGGGTGATGCGGAGTGCCGGGGAGCATGAATGCCAGGTAGGCATCGTTGATAACCACAACCGCCTGATAAAAGGCAGCGGAGCATCCCGCAAGTGTGAAAAATGGCACCCGATAAGGAAAACCTCAATGGAGTCGAGGTTGGTAAACCATCTCTTAAACTGGGCAGATGATAGAATGAATGAAGGCGAGTGTCAATCCATCTCATTTTGAGGTAGTATCCTAGGGCCTGTTAACACTAATTGCCATTAAGCTTGGGAGGTGAGAAGAAAGGTGATGGAAATCACCGAGGAGCAATACCGTCAGATAGAAGGATGCCTGCCGTTGCAGCGGGGCAATGTCAACGTAAGCAACCTTCAGGTTATTAACGCCATGCTCTATGTGGCGGAACAGGGCTGCAAATGGCGGGGCTTACCTCGTAGATTTGGCAACTGGCACACCATTTACACCCGCATGAACCGCTGGAGCAAGGCCGGGGTTTTGGCCCGTCTTTTCGAGCATTTGCAAAGCCAGCAAATCATTCGCATTAAGATCGAAGCGGTGTCGCTCGACAGCACCATCGTCAAGGTGCATCCCGACGGTACCGGGGCTTTAAAAAAAACGGGCCTCAAGCCATCGGCAAATCCCGTGGCGGGTGGACCACCAAGATTCATCTGGTTGCCGCGAATGCTCGATGCGCCCTGACCTTCGCCCTCTCGCCGGGACAGGCTGGGGATGCCCCGAGGGACGTGAACTCTTGCGGGCATGGAGATCGGCGCCCACCCCTTGCCACTTGATCATGGATCGGGCTTATGAGGGCAACGAGACTCGCCAATTAGCTCTGGAACTGGGCTTTACCACAGTGGTTCCGCCCAACCCCAACCGCGTCACTGCCTGGGAATACGACCGGGCCATGTACGCCAGACGCAATGAAGTCGAGCGACTGTTTCGCCGTCTCAAAGGCTTTCGCCGCATCTTCTCGCGCTTCGACAAGCTCGACGTGATGTTCATGGCCTTCATTCACTTCGCCCTGATCTTCGAGGCGCTGCGTTAGTGTTAACAGGCCCTAGTGTCCCGAGTCATAAATAGGTCATATTTATGAGGGTTTGTGATAAAAGGGTGGATGTCGCGTGTTGCCCAACGGGTGGTTCTGACCGAAGAAGAGAGTCAATCGCTCAAGCTTCTGACCCGCCGGGTGCGTAGCGCCCGCGCCCTGGCCTTCCGGGCTCGGATTGTTTTGGAGTGCGCTCAAGGCCAGAG